>Ga0163227_100033_pt1 | contig 62790 bp, 47 predicted proteins | sample MSEWel2016_09_14_2_FD_113148 | JGI IMG/M metagenome (GOLD analysis project Ga0163227, IMG submission 113148) | Subsurface microbial communities from deep shales in West Virginia, USA - MSEEL Well Study Marcellus 5H_2016_09_14 ...
AACCGGTGGTGTCGCCCGCTACGCGCGCTCAACCACCGGCTACAGGCTGGCATCCCTTCAGGATGCGCGAAACCGAAACGCCGGATCCGGCTCTGTATTTCAGCGCTCCGGTTACACTTACGGTGAACAATGCCATATTTATCAAAAAACACAGCGATCCGGACGATCGCGATCATCCTCCTGCTCGTGCTCTGCCCCGCGCAGCTTGATGCCCGACTCCCCACGCTCGCGCCGCTCCGGTTGAAAATTTTGCGCTATCTTGCAGGTTTGCATCAGGTTTCGTAGCGGCGCTTGCGTTTCGGCATGATTCCTTCAGCATGGCGCGCGTGGCTACTGCTCTGCCCCATCCAGAGAAATTTTACCAAAGTATGCGCCGCCAGGCCGAGCGTTTGCAGCTCGACACCCTGGAGCCGGATACGGCGATCCGGCTGAAGCGTTTCCGGGAATACCTGGAACGCTCGAGCCACCTGCTCGAACGCTACCACCACCAGGGCGCGGGCGGCCTGCGCGTGTGCAATTGCCGCACCATCGTCATGGACGTGTTGCTGGAAAACCTGCTGAGCCTCGCCCTGAAACAGTGGCGCATGGACACCGGCAAGGAACCGCCCGCCGAGGGTGCGCTGCTCGCGCTGGGCGGCTACGGGCGCATGGAATTGTGCCCGCACAGCGATATCGACATCATGTTCCTCTACCCCCAGCGCAACCGGGGGCGGGACTTCGAGGCCTTCCAGAAGAGCGTGAACGACACCGTGCTCTACCTGATGTGGGACCTCGGCCTGAAGGTGGGCCACAGCACGCGCACCCCCAAGGAGGCGCTGCAGGAGGCCGAGGCCGATGTGCAGAGCAAGAACAGCATGATCGAGGGCCGCTTCATTGCCGGTGCCCGGGAGCTGTGCCGCAAGTTTCAGCAAGAATACGACCGCTACATCCGCAAGGACGACGCCGAGCGCTACATCGAGGCGCGCCGCCAGGACCAGGAAACGCGGCGAGCAAAGTTTGGCGACACCGTCTTTCTACAGGAGCCGGACCTGAAAAACGGCGTGGGCGGGCTGCGCGACTACCATAACATCCTCTGGATGGCGCGGCTAAAATTCGACAGCCGCGAGACCGCCGACCTGGTAGACCAGGGCTTCCTGCGCAAAAGTGAGCACGAAGCCCTGGTCAAGGCCTACGACTTTATCCTGCGGACCCGCAACGAGCTGCACTACCAGAGCAAGCGGCCGACGGATGTGTTGAGCCTCGAGCGCCAGCCCAAGGTCGCCTGGGCGCTCGGTTATCGTCAGCACGAGATCTTTCATCGCGTGGAAATCTTCATGCGCGACTACTACCGCCACGCCAAGCGCATCCACCGCACGGCAGAGTATCTGGAAGAGCGGCTCGCGCTGGAGGCCAAGGAAACGGTCACCTTCAGTGAAGTGGTCAACAGCCGCCGCCATGTGCGCAAGAGCTACACCGACGGGCTGGTCTTGCGCAACCGCACCCTCGAGGCTGAAAACAATTTCATCTTTCGCGAAGATCCGGTGCGCCTGATCCGCATCTTCCGTCACGCTCAGCAGCTGGGAGCCGACTTCGACTTCGAACTGACGCGTCTGATCGAGGATTCCGTGGGCCTGATCGACCGCAAGGTGCGCGAAAGCGCCGACGCCGCCAAGGCCTTCCGTGCCCTCCTGCAGGAGCGTGGCCGCGTCTACCCCTACCTCTACCGCATGCACACCCTCGGGGTGCTGCAAAAGTACATGCCGGAGTGGGCCGAACTCTACTGCCTCGTCCAGCACGAGTTTTACCACCGCTACACGGCCGACGAGCATACGCTCAACACCATCAAGGAACTGGACGCCATCTTCAGCCACGACGAACCGGGGCTGACCACCAAGTACCGGGAGGCGCTCGAAGCCACCGATGTCCCGAGTCTGCTCTACCTCGTGATGCTGCTGCACGACATCGGTAAAAGCCGGGGCATTTCTGATCACGCGGCCAATGGAGCCGAAATGGCAGTGCACATTCTTGAGCGATTGCAGGTCGTACCGGAGCTACGTGAGAAAATTCGTGCGCTTATCGCCCTGCATCTGGAGATGGCACGCTTCTGGCAAAGGTATGATGTCGACGATCCACGGTCTATCGCAGCCTTCAAGGAACTGGTCGAGGATAGCCAACAACTGCGTTACCTCTATGCCCTGACCTACTGCGATGCCCGCGGCACCACACCTGAACTCTGGAACAGCTACAAGGACGCTTTGCACACCCAGCTATATCAAGCTTCCCTGCGCGCATTTGGCCACTCCGTCGGAGTCGGCTCTACCGCTACTATGACCACCAAGGAAACCATTATCGAGCAGCTGCCGGACCTCTCCGAAGAGGAGATCGAAGCACACTACAACCTGCTGCCCGAGCGATACTTTGTCTCGACGGTGGCCGATGAGATCGCCCTGCACCTGCGCATGGTGCACCGACTACTCCATAACATCGCCGAAGCAGACTCCCTCGGATCCCTCGTCCCCGTCGTCGAATGGCAAGACGACGTCAACCTCGGGATGTCGGTCGTCCACGTCGTCACGTGGGACCGTGCCGGCCTCTTTTACAAGCTGGCGGGCGCCTTCAGCGTGGCCGGCCTGAGCATCATCAGCTCCAAGGCCCTCACCCGCGCCGACCACATCACCATCGACACCTTTTACGTTTGCGAGCCCGACGGCGGCATCGTTCGCGATCCCGACGCCAAACGCGTCTTCCAGAAAAACCTGGAGGAAGCGCTGCTCAACAACACCGATTTGATGCCCCGCATCGAAAAGCTCGCCAAGGAGCACCAGCGCAGCGCCTACCTGCGACGCACGGAGCGCCTGCGCGCACCGCTGCCGCCCCGGGTGGACGTCTACCACGAGCTGAACCTGCGCCGCACCATCATCGAGGTGCAGGCCACCGATACCATCGGCTTGCTCTACCGTCTGGCCAAGGCGATCTACGATCACGGCTTCGACATCACCTTCGCGCGCATCTCGACCGAGCGCAATGTGGCCGTCGACACCTTTTACATCGAGCCGGCCTCGCACCAGCGCACCAGCAACAGTGAGAATTTGCTGGCCCTGCGCACCCGCCTGAATGAGATTGTAGACTCGATCAGCGGGATGGAAGACGCGCTCTAGCGGCACCGACAGTCCCGGGAGATTGTAGATGCTCGCTCCAGAGATGACCGAGACCGACATTATCGATTCGCTGTACCGGATCACCAGCCTCGTCAACCAGACCCAGGACCCCCACGAAGCCCTGGAGCTCGTCGTCGACGAAATCATGCGGGTGATCCCCTGCCACAGTGCCGCCATCGAACTCATCAACCCGGAGTCCCGCCAGCTCGAAATCGAAGTGACGCGCGGGTTCCCGACCGACGCCAAGCAGACCCGCCTGGGCCTGGGCGAAGGCGTCACCGGCTGGGTGGCCCTGCACGCGCGCCCGCTCCTGGTGCCCGACGTGCGCGAAGACCCGCGCTACGTGCTGGTCAAGCCGGAGATCCGCAGCGAGATGGCCGTGCCCATCCTCGCGGAAAACGGCGAGTGCATCGGCGTGGTCAACTGCGACAGCGAGAGCACCGACGCCTTTGCCGAGCAAGACCTCAAAGTCCTCAGCCTGCTGACCAACGAAGCCGCGCGCGTGCTCAACCGCCTGTGGCTGATCAAGAAGCTGGCCCAGAAGGCAGACCAGCTCGAGGCCCTGATCAACACCGCGCGCTCCATCGTGAAAAAGCGCGAGCTGCCCGACCTGCTCAAGAGCGTGGTCTCGGAGGCGCGTGAATTGATGGGCTGCCGCATCTGCTCCCTCTTCCTGCTCGAGGAAGATGGCGACACCCTGACCCTGCGCGCGCTCGCCGGCGTGCCGGGCCGACGCTACTCCGAGCGCATCTCGGTCGGCGACTCCGCCATCGGCACCGCAATCCGCCGCCATAAGCAAATCGAAGTCAACGACCTGCGGCGGACGGAGGAACATCACTTTATCAGCCTCATCCAAAGCGAGGACCTCGTCTCGATGCTCTCCTGCCCCATCGAGTACGAGAAGGAGGTCATCGGCGTGCTCAACGCCTACACCGACCGCCCCCACCGCTTCAACAACGAGGAAAAACGCCTTTGCCAGACGCTGGCCAGTATGACGGCGGTCGCAATCCAGAACGTGCGCCTCTACGCCCGCATCTTCCGTCAGGAAGAGCACCTGCGCCGCAGCGAGCAATTGACGACGCTTGGCCTGCTGTCCGCCGAGATCGCGCACGAGATCCGTAACCCGCTCACCGTCATCCGCCTGCTCTTCGAGAGCCTCGACCTCCAGTTCGAGGAGGGCGACATGCGCGCCAAGGATGCGGCCATCATCGGCGAAAAGATCGATCAACTGGAGAGCATCGTCTCCAAGGTGCTCAGCTTCGGCAAATCGCGCGAAAACCTGCGTGCGCGCTACGACCTGCACCAGTTGATCGAAGATACGCTGCTGCTCGTGCGCCTGAAATTCCAGCAACGCGGCATCGACCCGCGCTTCCACCGCCTGCCCGATCAGGAAATTCTGGTCGAAGTCAACAAGGGCCAGATCCAGCAGGCCATCCTCAACCTGCTGATCAATGCCATGCAGGCGATGAGCGACGGCGGCACGATCGAGATCTGGGTGCACCACGAGCAGCGCGACAACCAGCCCGTGGCCATGATCGACATCTCCGACAACGGCAACGGCGTGCCCGAACACCTGCGCGACCGCATCTTCGACAACTTTCTCACCGGCCGTCGCGGCGGCACCGGTCTCGGCCTGGCCATCGTCAAACGCATCATGCAAAGCCACAACGGCGACGTGGAGCTGCTCACCACCAGCGACCAGGGCACGACCATGCGCCTCTGGCTGCCCCTGGTGAAGTCCGTCGAAGAGTAGCGAGGGGCGCCAAGCGTCCGCAACGAGAGGAGCGCTATCCCGGACGGTGCAAGTTCGGACCCTTCGGACCCAACTAAAAACAGCGGCACCCCGGGGCAAAGAGAGTGCCGCTGCCCATGAGCATGAGGACCACTAAGGCGGAATCAACCGACACGTCGACGTCGGAAAGCGGCAAAGGCCAAGGCAACCCCGCCTAGCATGAGCGCATAGGTCTGCGGCTCAGGCACGGCGGCCAGAGAGGAGAATGAGCTGCCGAGGTCGAGACGCGCTTCTACCGTCGATTGGTGAGCGATGATCGGTGCGGTGATACTGACCGACGAGATATCGTCGGTGATGCCGGAGAGGTCCCACTGCCATGCATAGGAAGAGAGCTCCCCTTCGAAGCCGGAAATCGTCGTATGGGTCGGCCCCGCCACCACTTCCGAGAGGGTGGCCTGGATACCTTGGGTCCCGCCGTTGTAGTTCAAGGTAGGACCGCCGGCGTAGCCGACTTCCATGTCGAACTCCGGCAGATAGGAGCCGTCGTAGTTGAGGATCTGTTCCGTCGTGTAATCCGGGTTCGCCATCATGACGAGCTGGAAGACCACGTTCTGGGTGTCGAACGTCGAACTGCTCGTGACTTCGGCGCCAAAGTCACCCTGCCAGCTATAAAAACCGGCCGAGGCCTGATAACCCGGTGAGATCGGCGTGATGGTGCCGGTTCCCGTCGTCGGTGTCAGCGAGGTGTTGGCGTTGTTCAGGTCGGGACTTTCCCAGGCCACCGTTTCCTGAAGGCCAGGCATGGTGACGTCGACGAGCATAACGGAAGCGTTTGCGGCACTGGCCGCCCACGCGAAGAGGCCGAGCAAAGCCCAGCGAGTGCGAGAGGTGAGGTGTTTCTTCATCGTTCGGAATCTCCAAGAGATGGAGGTGTATGATTGAGAATGTGACTATTTCTCAAATTATTTATTGGTACTGAGTCTCAGTACCATTATTACGTCAAGACGCTTTTCCGAAGTAATTGACAGCGAAGTGTATAAAAAACGCCTCCACACCTCCTATGCACTGACGGGCACAAAAAAAGCCGGAACGGCGCACGTTCCGGCTCGGACTCAAAATGGGCTTAGGGGGCGTTCTACTTGCCGGCCTCGAGCACGATACGGTAGCGGGCCTTGCCGGCTTCGAGGTGTTCGAAGGCCTCGTTGATCTGGCTCATCGGGTAGAGCTCGGTCTGCGGCAGGATGTTGTGGCGCTCGCAGAACTTCAGCATCGTGGCGGTGGTCGCGGGGCTGCCCATCGGCGTGGCCCCAATGCTGAGCTGGTTGGCGAGCAAGGTCATCACGCTGCTCTCGACCTTGGGGGCGGCGCCGACGATATGGAAGCGGCCCTTGGGGCGCAGCGTCTTCAGGAAGTCCTCCCACGGCAGCTCGACGTTGACGGTTGAGAGGATGAAGTCGAAGGAGCCCTGCAGCTTCTCCAGCGCCCCCTCTTCCTTGGTATTGACGAAGTGGTGGGCGCCGAACTTCTTCGCCTCGGCTTCCTTGTCCGGGCTATGGGAGAAGGCCGTAACCTCGCAGCCCCAGGCACGCAGGAACTGCAGCGCCAGGTGGCCGAGACCGCCGATGCCGATCACGCCGACGCGCTGGGTCGGGCGCACATCGTACTGCATGATCGGGTTGAAGACCGTGATGCCGCCGCAGAACAGCGGGCCCACCTTCTTGGCGTCGAGATCGTCCGGCAGCGGTATGATCCACTCGGCCCCACCGCGCACGTAGTCGGCAAAGCCGCCGTGGCGCCCGATGATGGTGCCCTGCCCTTCGGGGCAAAGGTTGTGATCGCCGTCCATGCACTGCTCACAATGCGTGCAGGAGTGGGAGAACCAGCCGAGGCCGACGCGCTGGCCGACCTCCACGTTTTTCACGTGCGGCCCCACCTGATTGACGATGCCGACGATCTCGTGCCCCGGCACGAAGGGGTACTGGCTCATCCCCCAATCGTTGTTGAGCATGGAAAGGTCGGAGTGGCAGAGGCCACCGTATTCGACCTTGATCTCGACTTCGTCGTCTCCCAAGGGGCCTGGATCGTATTCAAAGGGCTCCAGCTTGCCCTTGGGTTCTTTCGCGGCGTAGGCGTGATAGGTAGGCATGCGGCACGGTAACCACGAAAGTCAGGTAAGGTCAAGTGTTTTTTGAAAATGGTGATAGGTAGGCATGCGGCACGGTAACCACGAAAGGGGTATGTGCAACCGATGGGCAGACAAGTTTTTCTACCTGGCGCTGCCCAAAATCCCCCTAATCGAAGGAAACCGACTCGAGGTCGAAGTGCGCCGCGGGAAAGTCCATCTCCATCTCGCGCAATTTGCGCACCACCACCTCCGCCACGAGGATGTTGCGCACCCATTTGCGGTCCGCGGGGATGATGTACCAGGGCGCGTCCTCGGCGTTGCACTTCTCCAGCACGTCGGCATTGGCCTGCATGTAGGCGTCCCAACGCTCGCGCGCACTGATGTCGCTCGGATCGAACTTCCAGTATTTCTCCGGGTTCTCCAGACGCGACTTCAGGCGACTCTTCTGCTCGTCCTTGCTGATGTGCAGGAAAAACTTGAGGATCGTCGTGCCCTCGTCAGCCAACATGCGCTCAAACTCGCGGATGTGGCGGTAACGGCGCTGCCAGACTTCCTTGGGGAAGAGCTCGTTGACGCGCACCGTGACGATGTCCTCGTAATGGCTGCGGTCAAAGATCGAGATTTCGCCCTTGGCCGGCACGCGGGCGTGCACGCGCCAGAGGTAGTCGTAGCTCAGCTCCTTGCGCGTGGGCTTGTCGAACGGTGCCACGTGCACCCCCATCGGGTTGACCATGCGGAAGACGTGACGCACGGTGCCGCCCTTGCCGCTGGTATCCATCCCTTGCAGGATGATCAGGACCTTGTGCTGCTTTTCCGCGTGCAGGCGACGCTGCAGCTCGGCCAGTTCGCTACTGAGCTTGTGCAGGTATTCTACCCCATCGTGCTTGTCTCCCACGACATCGTCGGAGAGATGGGTAGTCCACTTTTTCAAGTCCGGTCGCTGGCCGACGGGCAAGACGCATTGGTCGGCAACCCGCTCGTAGAGGGTTTCTGGAGACGCCATGGATCTGTTGAAAGGGCACCAAACGGGCCGAATTGTCAACGGTCTTTACCAGATGCTGCTGCCGCTCCGGCCAGGCGGTCCTGCGCTCCCGGTCGCTAGACCCGGCCGATCAATTCCAGGGTCCGCAGGTCCGGCTGGCTATCGTAAAAGCGGTCCAGCGCCTGCCGGAAGGTGCCGTTGGGTTCGCACTGGTCGAAGAGCGTCATAGACGAACGGAATTTCAGGTAATCCGGATCGCCAAAGATTTGTTCGGCCGACTTGTGCTCCGGCGCCTGCATCACCGTCTCGGTGCATTCGCGCAGGCGCGGGCCCAGCTCGGGATGCTGCAGGTAGCGCTCGGCCTGCTCCAGCGAGTCGAGGGCATAGCGGCGCGCCGTCTCGCTACGGCCCAGGCCCTTGAGCTGCGGAAAAATGAACCACATCCAGTGCGATCGCTTGTCACCTTGGCGCAGCTCCTCGAGCACGCGGCCGTAGATGGGATTTTGGGCGCTGATGAAATGGGCAAACTCGTCGGGGGTACTCATGGCAATGCGTACCCTAACCAGCCGCTCCCGTCTCGCAACCGCATCAGCCAACCTTATCCCCCCTAGTGCGACCGCGTCTTCTTCAGGATTGGAGCTTGCTGCCGCTGGCAGGCCGGGCATTGTAATAACCAGCATTTACTTAGCTAACCGTTTACCCCGCTCCCCCCACATGAAACGCTACTTCGTCAGCTACTCACCTGAAGGAATCGGCTACGAGGTGCATACCGCCGCGTGTCGGCACGTCGCGCCCGAAGCAGAGCGCATCGAGCTTGGCTACAGCCTCAACTGCTACGAGGCCATCCGCAAGGCACGCCGTCATCACCCCAACGTCAACGGCTGCGCCCACTGCTGCCCGCGGTGCCACGCACCCAAATGGGGCGCCATCTCGCCGGGAGCTAGTCTCGCGGCCAACGTTGAATGAACGCCGCCGGCCCACGCGTCACCTGCTGCTGCCGATAGTCGAAAAACGCAAAACCGGTCTGCACCTGCGCAACATCCTGCCCCGTCGCCGCGTGCGAGAGCCGGTAGACCAACCCAAAGCCGCTGCGCCGCATCTCCTGCACCGCCAGCTGCACGCGCAAGGCGTCGCCCCAGCGCGCCTGGGAGAGGTAGCGCACGGCGGCATCGGCCTGGATCAACCCCACGCCTTCGCCCAGATCGAGTTCCGTCAGGCCCAACGCGGCCAGCCACTGTACCCGCACCTCGTGCACCAGCGCCAGCACGCGATCGTTGGCAAGGTGTTGGCCGTAGTTGAGGTCAGTCAAGCGGACGGGCAAGGTCGTTTCGTAATCGTAGCTCTCGGGCAGGGTAATCTGGATGCGCGCCATACGGTTTGGGGATTGCAGTTGAAGCGACGTTATAGAATCATGGGAGCTGGTGCGACGTCGAATCCTCATTTACTCGCCCCAGCTCGACTCCCTGGGTGGCATTGAGCGCCATCTGGCGGAGACGGCGATGCTCCTGCGCGGGACGGGGTGGTCCGTCACGCTGCTGTCGACCAGCAACTCCCTCCATCGGCGCGTCCAGGACAACCTGCACGAGGCGGGGGTGCACCTGCGCCTGTTGCCGCTCTCCCGCGGCGAGGCCAGCAACCGCCAGAAGACGGTCTGGCTCGCCCGGCAAATCCTCAAGCTCCGCGAGCAGCGCTGGGACGTGATCTACACCAATGGTCAAGGCGGACTCGTCCCCCTGGTCTGGCAGGCGGGGCACCGGGATACCCGGCTGATCCACCACCACCATACCTCCGCCGCCGCCGAGGAACGCGCGGGCTGGAACCTGCCGTTTCGCCTGGCGCTGCAAAGCGCGCCCACCCTCGTCGCCTGCTCCCAAGCCACGCGGCACAACCTGCTGGCCGGCCTCGATCGCCCCGGCGGCAACGTGATCCACCTGCCCTACCTCTACCCTTGGGAGCCTTCCCCCCAGACCTATGCGCCGCCGGACGGCCCGCCCTGGCGGCTGATCTTCGCCGGACGCCTGACCGTTTCCAAGGGCATCGATACGATCCTGCAACTGGCCAGCGCCCACGACTTGCAGGATGTGGAGTGGCACCTCTTCGGCAGCGGCGAGAGCTACACGGCGGAGGACTTCGCAGACGTACGGCGCGTGCACTACCACGGGCGCTATGAGTCGCGCCGCGAACTGCTCGAACACTTTTCCCGGATGCACGGCATGGTGCTCTTCTCACGCCACAGCGAAGGCCTGCCCGTGACGCTGCTCGAAGCCACCGAGCTGGGCCTGCCCTGGATCGCGTCCGACCGCGGCGGCACGCGCGAGATCGCCCTGCGCAGCCCCGACTGCCAGATCTTGCCCGCCAACTTCACAACACGCCAAGCTCACGACGCGGTGCTCCAGTTGCGCGAGGCACTGCAATGCCGCACAACCGATCCGGCAGCCCTGCGCGAGCACTTCGACGCCCGTTACGCTCCGGCCCGCGTGCGCGCAGCCTGGCTGCGCCTCTTTGGCGAGCGCTGAGCGGGAAACCTCTCTCCCCTCCCGATCCGCCGGGGCGGATCAGGTCTCGCGGAGTGCTGTGGGCACAAAAAAAATCGCGGGCCGTCGGGCTGACGACTACGCGACCATTTCGAGCCAGGGCGCTTTCTGTAACACGGCACGCGAGGTGCCGGGGGCGGGAGCCGGCTGATGAATCAGCTTCGGCGAGCGCATCCGCCGGTTGCGGGGGCGCTCTTCCTGGATGAATTTCAGGTACTTAAGACGCGCTTTTTTCAACATGAAGGAATTGAGCCCAGCTTTCGTCGATGTCGGAGCCAGCGACGATGGCCACAAAGGGGCGCCATTTGGGGCGGGAAGGCTTGCGGATGAGCCTCAACCCGGCCTCATGGGGCAGCCGGTTGGCTTTGCGGGCGTTGATCTCGCGGGAACAGGTGACGATGTTTTCCCAGGAGGTGCGCCCGCCGCGCTCGCGAGGGATCACGTGATCCAGCGTCAGATCCTTGGCGCGAAACACCTTACCCGTGTACTGGCAGGTATAATTGTCTCGCTCGAAGATGTTCTGACGGTTGAACTTGACCTCTGCGATCGGGAGCCGGTCGTAGTCGTGCAGCAAAAGCACCTTGGGCATCAGGATGTTGCGGCGGATGGTGCGCACCCACTCGGCATACCTCAGGTTTTTGCTGGCGGCTTCGTCCGAAAACGCGAGCCATTCGGCCGTGGACATGGGCAGAAACTGCCCGTCGAAGGTGTTGATGACGCGCGCGTGCTCCTGCCAGAGCAGGCTGAAGGCACGCTTGACGCCAATGATGTTCACCGCTTGCCAGTTGCGGTTGAGCACCAACACCCGACGAAAAGACGGTCTGTCTTCACAGACTTCCGGGTCGTCGTAAGTGGAACGCGGTGCGTTGCTCATCTACGAAAATAAGCATAATCTACGGATGCGGGCGGCTGTCAACTCGCAAGCGCCCTTGTCAAGGTCAATTCACAATGCCGTCACCTGCCCTCCGCACAACGTTTGAACAACCTAGGCTGGAAATCCTCATCGTTACTGCATAGGGTGCCCTCGATATGACGGCCCTGGAATTTCTCCTTCTGGCCCCGGTTTCGCTGTTTGTCATCAGCGGGCCCATCTCGGCTGTCCCCTTGTTTCTGGCCATCACGCCCGACAATACGCCGCACGAGCGCGTCTACATGGCGCGGGTGGCCTGTATCGTGGCGGGGTGCGTGCTGCTGGCCTTCGCAGTTTTGGGTGAGGTGATCTTCCGCGCGATGGGCATCACCATTCCGGCCTTTCAGGTCGCGGGCGGGGTGCTGCTCTTCCTCATCGCGCTCGACATGCTCAAGGCCGAGGAGTCGCGCCGCCAGATCACACCGGAGGAAAGCGCCTACGCGGCCCGGCGCGACGATATCGCAGTGACGCCGCTCGCCGTCCCGCTGCTGGCCGGCCCCGGGGGCATCTCCACCGCGGTGCTGCTGCAGAGCCAGGCGACGACGTGGCTGCACATGACGATCCTCTACGTCTCCGTCGTGCTGGTCATGTGCGTGACGTTTCTCGTTCTGCGGCTCTCCTCGCATGGGGTCCGGTGGCTCAACCCCCTGCTCCTGCGGGTCAGTCGGCGCCTGATGGGCCTGATCCTCGCCGCCATGGCCGTGCAGTTCGTCTTCAACGGTCTGCAATCCAGCGGCCTGCTCGGGGATTCTTTCTAGAAGCCTACGACGATCTCCGGCGCGCAAATACGCTTTTTCCTAACTTTTACAATTTAAGCATCCATGATTAGATAAAGCCGCAGCAAAACGAACCGAAACTAATAGCAAACTCGTGTTCGTCCTCCCCATTATGCGGTTACGTCTCAAGTCTCTTCGCGCCAAGATCCTCACGGCCACAGCGGTATCTTTTACCGTGATCGCTGGCTGCGCGATCGTGCTTTATCACAATGTGGATCGTATGCTCGAACTCGAGCATGATGTCTCGCATTCCACCGACGTGATCGAGCACATCGACGAACTGCGCCTGAAGTTGGCGGACATGCAGACGGGCGTGCGCGGCTACATCATTACCGGAGACGAGGCGTTTCTCGCCCCCTACCGTCAGGCGAGTCCCGAGCTCGCGCCCTTGCTCCAGGAGAGCAAGGCACTGCTGCAGGGCAAGCCGGCGTTTCTCGCGAAGGTCGAACGGATCGAAGCACTGGCCCTCGACTGGGATCAGCACGACCTGCAACCCGAAATCGTCCATCGCCAGGCCGTGACGGCCGGGACGCTGTCGATGGAGGTCCTGACCGAGGATCTCAAAAAGGCCCAGAGCAAGGCCAATCTCGACGAGATCCGGACGCTGGTCGACGATTTGCGCCACTACGAAAATCAGCACCTGGCCAACTGCACCGCACGTTTCGACACCATGGCCGCGCGCTCCGAGGTCCTGGCCACGGTCGGGATCGGTAGCGCCATCGTCATCGGGCTCGCCTGGCTGCTGTGGATCATCCGGCAAACGAGCAACACCCTCGCCGGCCTCGCCGAGACCATCGACGCCGGCACCCTGCAGATCAACGTCGCGACCGGCCAGATTTCTTCCGCCGTGCAGACCCTCGCCGATGGTGCGACCGAACAAGCCTCCTCCCTCGAAGAGGCCAGCGCGTCGCTCGAAGAAATCTCGTCCACCACTGCGCGCAACGCCACCTCCGCTGGCGATGCCATGCCCTACGCCCGCCGGACCGAAGACGCGGCGCAGGAAGGCAGCCAGACTGCAGGCGAAATGAAAGCCGCCATGGACAGCATTCGGGAAGCTGCCGCCCGCGTCTCCCAGATTACAAAGACGGTGGACGAAATCGCCTTTCAGACCAACATTCTCGCCCTGAACGCCTCCATCGAGGCCGCACGTGCCGGTGATGCCGGGTCGGGCTTTGCCGTCGTGGCGGAAGAGGTGCGCAACCTCGCACAGCGCAGCGCCAAGGCCGCCCGTGAGACCGCCGCCCAGCTGGAGGGATCCGTGGAGCAGGCCGACCTCGGCCTCCAGATCAGCCTGCGTCTGAGCGACAATTTCCAATCCATCCTCGACGCCTCCAGCGAAGTGACCTCCCGCATCCGGGACATCGCCACGGCATCGAGCGAGCAGAGCCAGGGCGTGCAACAGATCAATCAAGGCGTGTCGCAACTCGACCAGGTGGTACAGACCAACGCCGCCATGGCAGAAGAGACCGCCGCAGCCTCGGAGGAGCTGAACCAGCAATCCGAAAGCCTCAAGAAACTCGTCCAGAGCCTGATGGTGCTCAGCGGTCGTCAACAGGGGACCGTCGTCGGCCCCACCCGCAGGATTTCCTTTGTCCAGGCCGGCGCCAAGCCGCCGCAGGCACCGCAACGCCCCCCGCAACCTGCCAAGACCAAGCGGAAAGAAGAACTGTTGCTGACGGCCTAAACCGACGGTATCAGCGGAGGTGAGGCGCGCCTACTGTTGCAGCTGCACCTCACCCTGGCCCGCCACGATCTCGCCGATGTGGTAGGCGCGGTGGCCGGACTCTTCGGCACTGGCCGTGATCTGCTCCACCGCTTCCGGCGCCACCGCCATCACCAGGCCGATGCCCATGTTGAAGACTTCGTGCAGCTCTTCGTAGCTGACCTCGCCGTATTTCGCCAGGGTCTGGAAGATCGGGAGCGGCTCCCACGCGCTCGTGCGCACCACCGCGTCGACCTTGTCCGTCAGCACGCGAGGGATATTGCCGGTAAAGCCGCCCCCCGTGATGTGGGCGACCGAAAAGATCGCATTGCCCTCGCGGATGTCGGCCCGCTCGGCCTTGTTGAAGAGCGCGAGTGCTGACTGCAGGAAGGGCGCGTAGTTACGGTGTGGCGCCAACAGGGCATCGCCCACCGTAAGGTCTTCATAGTCCGGCAGCGGCGTGTCTGCCTGCCAGTTCTGCTCTTGGAAGCAGATCTTGCGGGCGAGCGAAAAACCATTGGTGTGCAGGCCCGTCGAGGCCAGGCCGATCAGTTGATCGCCCGGGCGCACCGCATCGCCAGTCAGGAGCTTGGACTTCTCCACCACGCCGACGATGGCCCCTACGAGGTCGAATTCCTCGTCGATATACACGCCGGGCAGCTCGGCCGTCTCACCGCCCACCAAGGCCACATTGCCCGCCACACAGGCTTCGGAGAGGCCCTCGAGCAGTTCCACGTAGGCATACTCTTCCAGCTTGCCCGTGGCGTAGTAGTCGAGAAAGAACAGCGGCTCCGCGCCGCACACGGCGACGTCGTTGGAGCAGTGGTTGACGATGTCGTGGCCGAGGCCGCGGTATTTACGCGCCAACGTAGCCGCTTTCACCTTCGTGCCCACGCTGTCTGTGCTGCTGACGAGCACCGGATGCTTGAACCGCTGGGCCAGGCTGGAGATGTCGAACAGGCCGCCGAAACCACCGATGGCGCCCAGCGCCTCCGGACGAGTGGCGCGCTTGAGGGCAGGCTTGACGCGGTCGAGCAGGCGATCGGCCAGGGCGATGTCCACCCCGGCTTTGGCGTAGGCTTTGGAGGCTTGTTCCGACATAGCCCCCAGTCAGCAGATTCCGCCCTCGACCGCAATGCCGATTTGCCGCGAATCGGGAGCCTTTTGCAGCCCTCAGCCCTCACTGCCGGCTGCTGAAATACCTTGCCTTTTGGCTATCGCACTATATCATAGCCACGAATTCCGATCGTGCTGTACTGCCCAGCTCCGCTGCAGAAGCGCTACCAGTCGCTCCGGCCGAAACTCCGGTCCTCCTGCCTCGCTTGCCCGGACCGCTCCAGAAGGGAGCGGTCCCCTGCTCCTCCCCGGCAACCTGCGGAGTCGCCGCACGAACGGACATTGCGTCCAGGCCAGCTTCTGTTCTAAAATCCCGTCGCCTTCTCGCTATGCAGCCCACGCTTGTCTCGCTTTCCGCACCTCCGACCGTGGTGGGACGCTCCGTGCGCACCACTCACCACCAAAACGACCTCTCCGACTTCTCCCCTATCGGACAGCTTTGGAGTCGTTACCTGACGTCCGACTTTCCCTCGCAAATTGCGCGAGGCGGCGAACGCATCTACGGCGTTTACCACGAGTTCGAAAGCGGCCAGGAGGGCGCTTACACCGTCCTGGCAGGGATGGACAACGTCAGCGCTTGCGATCACGAAGCCACCGTCTGCCTGGAGCCGGGACGCTACCTCGTCTTTGCCCAACGGGGGCCTAAGAATGAGGCCTCGATCGCCGCCTGGCGGGCAGCCTGGGAATATTTCTCCCAGCCCGACTGCCCCCATCGGCGCCGCTTTGCGACCGACTTCGAGCAATACTTGCCCGACGATACCGTCGAGCTGCACATCAGCATCGAATAGAGCGCCCTACGGCGTGTCTTCCTTCGACGCGTTCGGCATCACCTTCTTGGAATCGTCGCGCGGGCGTTCGCCGCGGTCGGTCTTGGCTTCGTCGAGCGGCAGCTGCGCCACATTGTCGGGTTCGTCCGCCGCGCGGGTCGCCACGGGCACCTTGCGGGTTTCCGGGAAGTCCTGCAGCGAGATGTGCGCGCTCTTGGTGCGCTTGAAGATCGGATGGCTCGTCATGTAGGAGACCAGCAACTGGCCGACCGAGTTGAGCGAATCCAGATGGGTGCGCTCGTAACCGTGCGAGGCATCCAGGCCGAAAGTGATCAGCGAGGTGCGGATGTCGTTGCCCGACTCGATGGCCGAGGCGCTGTCGCAACGGTAGTAGCGGAAGATGTCCCGCGCATGCGTAATACCGTGATCGCGGCACAAGTGCAGCAGGAAGTGCGTCAGGTGATAGTCGAACGGGCCGGAGCTGTCCGCCATGACGACCGTCACCCCACGCTCGATCGTGTTCTGGCCGGGCGCCATCGTGCCGTTGTCGATCGTCACCATCTCGGCCACGTCGCCGTGCAGGCCGGCCGAAGCACCGATGCCCACCTCTTCACTGATGGTGAAGAGCACGTGACAATCCACCGGCAGCTTCATCTTGCTCTCCTTGAGGAACTTGATGACGGCCAGCATTGTGGCCACACCCGCCTTGTCGTCCAGGTGACGCGCATTGATGTAGCCGTTGGGCAACAGCTCGGCCTGGCTGTCGATGCCCACGAAGTCACCGACGTTGAAGCCGGCCTCGAGCAGGTCGCGCTTGTTGTAGAGCGGCGCGTCGACCCGCATCTCGAGGTTGTCCCAGTTGACCGGCTGCTTGTCGACCTCGTCGTCGTAGACGTGACCGCTGGCTTTGAGCGGCAGAATGCTGCCTCGAAAGAGCTTCGAGTCGGTAAAGATGCTCCCGCGCGCGCCTTCGGCCCAGCGGGCGGACCACGTCCCGACTGGCGTCAGGCCCAACCGGCCGTTTTCCTTCAGCTCCTTTACCTGCGCCCCGAGGGTATCGAGGTGCACCACCACGGCGCGGTCGGGGCTGTAGACCTCGCCCGGCAATGTCGCCCGGATCGCCCCGCGCCGCGTCAATTCATAACGCACGCCCATCTTGCCGAGCTCCTCCGAAACCCGCCGCACCACCGGGTCGGTATAACCGGTGGGGCTGTGGATCGACAGCAGCTCCAGCAACATGTCCTGGAGGTAATCGAGTGGTAAAGACACGGCCATAATCAGAAGCAAACCACGAATGCAGCCCTGATGACACGTAAAAAATGAAACGGGTTTGCACCCGACTCTGCTTCAACGCGGCGGCAGGCTTTTCCTGGCGTGTGCGCTCCGCCTCCGGCGGTTACGCGGGTCTTACGACGGCACCTCCTCCGCCTGCTTGGCGGGCGCGTTGCCGCTCTGCACCGTCTGCGGGAAGAGCAGGTCGATGAATTTCTGGGCGGTCGGTTGCGGCTCGTGGTTGGCCAGGCCGGGCCGCTCGTTGCCTTCGATCGCGATGTAGCCGTTGGGGTCTTTCGCGCTCTTGACGATGAAGTCGAGCCCCACCACCGGGATCTCGAGCGCCTGGGCGGCCCGCACGGCCGCGGCCGCCAGCTCTGGATGCAAATCGTCGGTCACATCGTGAATCGTACCGCCGGTATGCAGGTTGGCCGTCTTGCGCACGCGCAGGATCTCGCCCTGCGGCAGCACGCTGTCCATGGCATAGCCTGCTTCCTGCACGCTGCGCTCCGTCTCGCTGTCCTGCGGGATGCGGCTCTCGCCCCCCGTGGCGGCCGAACGACGGCGCGACAAGCTCTCGATGAGCGACTTCACGGTGTGCTGGCCGGTGCCGCAGATCTCCGGCGGCTTGCGGATCGCGGCGGCCACCACCTCGTAATTGATCACGATGATACGCAGGTCGTCACCCTCCACGTATTGCTCGAGCAGCACGCGCTCGTCCTGCTCGCGGGCGGCGGCCACGCACTGCTCCACGCCCTCCGGCGTACGCACGTCGACGAAGACGCCTTTGCCCTGCTCACCGCGAATCGGCTTGATTACCAGACTGCCCTGTTCCTCCAGAAACGCGCGATTTTCCTCTGGCGTGCCCGCGAGGCGCTGGGCCGGCACCGCGACATCGTGCTGCTCGAATAGCAGGCGCGTGACTTCCTTGTCGTCGCAACGGCTCATCGCGACCGCGCTGGTCAGCTCGCTGAGCGATTCGCGACAGGTGATGACGCGCCCCCCGAGGCTCAGGCGGAAGTAGCCGCGCTTGGGGTCGAGCGGATCCACGTGGATGCCGCGCCGCATCGCCTCATCGATAATGATCGTGGCATACGGGTTGTAACCCTGATGGGGCGGCGAGCCGATGAAGAGCTTCTCGTTGATGCGGTTGCGGCACTTGACCGCGAAGATCGCGACCTTGTGAAAATTGAGCTTCTCGTAGAGCCGGATCGCATTGCTGTTGTTGTGCATCACCGACAGGTCGAGTTGCGCGCGACCGCGATCGCGGAAATACTCCACGATGTAGCGCACGAGGCACTCGCCGATGCCGGGGAATTCCGCCTGGGGATCCACCGCGAGCGACCACAGGCTGCAACCATTCTCGAGGTCGTCGAAGTTCGCCACGTGGTCCACCCCCATGACGACGCCGAGGATGCTGCCGTTGCCCTCGTGGCGGGCCACGGCGTAGTGCAGTTTCTCGCCGTCGCGGTGCTGCATCACGTAATCGACATCCAGCGAGACCATATTGAGCGTCGCGTAGATGCGGTTGGCCTCCTCCACGTCTTCGCGCGACTGCACCGGCTCGATGACAAAGCCGCTGCGCTCGCGCGTCGAGGGCACGTAGTCGGCAAACTGCAGGCGGTAGGAGTTGGAGGGGTCGAGGAAAAGCGACTGCGGTGCGTGGTTCAGCACCAGGTGCGGATCGACAATGTAGTAAGCAATGTCGCGCTGGCCGGGCTGTTCATTCAGCAGGGTCTCGGCCACCTTCTCGGGCTCGATGAAGGTATGCGCGAAAATCAGGCGGCCCCATCCGCAGGGGAGTATCACGCCGGGAGAGGAAGCGTCCATAAGTGCGATTCAGGATCAGATGGTCAGGCCCCGCCCTCGGGTAGAGACGGGGTCCGGCTAATGAAACAGAAATTGAGCATTCTAGATGCCATGCGTCTGCAACCAGCGCTCGAGCAACGCGAGCTGCCAGAGCTTGGAACCGCGCAGCGGCGTGATGTGCTTCTCAGGGTCCTTGAGCAGCTTTTCCACGTAATCGCCCTGATAGAGCCCGCGACTGCGCGCCTGATCGTTGAGCAACGCGTCCTTGGCGAAGTCGAAGAACTCGCCGCGCAGGTATTTGAGCGCCGGCACGGGGAAGTAGCCTTTGGGGCGGTCGATGACCTCGCTCGGGATCACCTGCCGGGCCGCCTCCTTCAGCACATACTTGCCGCCTTCCGGCACCTTGTACTTGGCCGGCATGGACGCCGCAAATTCCACCACTTCGTGGTCGAGGAACGGCACACGCGCTTCCAGCGAGGCCGCCATGGTGTTGTTGTCCACGCGCTTGACCGGGTCTTCGACCAGCATCACCTCGGTATCGAGGCGCATGGCCTGGTCGATCGCACTGTCCGCCCCTGCACTGCCGAAGTGCTCGGCCACGTATTCGCGGGCAAAATCGCGCTGATGGAAGCGCGGGTTGACCGTCTCGCAGTATTCGGCGAAGTCGCGGTCGAAAAACACGCGCGCATAGTCGTCCACCGGCGTCTGGCTCGTCATCATGGGCGGATACCAGTGGTAGCCGGCAAAAATCTCGTCCGCGCCCTGCCCGCTCTGCACCACCTTGACGAACTTGGCCACCTCCTGCGAAAGCAGGTAGAAGCCCACGTTGTCGTGGCTGACCATCGGCTCGGACATGTTGCCGATGCACTCCTTCAGCGCGGAGAGCGCCCGGGTGCTGTCGATCGGCAGCTTGTGATGGTTGGTGTTGTAGCGTTGGGCGATGACGTCGGAGTACTGAAACTCGTCGCCGCGCTCCTCGCCCACCGTCTCGAAGCCGATGGAGAAGGTCTCGATGCGCTGATCGTTGTGCTCGGCCAGCAGGCCGACGATCAAGGATGAGTCCAGACCACCGGAGAGCAGCACGCCGACCGGTACGTCCGCGATCAGGCGTCGCTTTACGGAGGTGCGCAACACGTCGAGCGTCGCGGCCTTCCAGTCTTCAAAGTCGTAACCCTCGTGTTCCTTGCGCGGGCCGTATTGCAGGTCCCAGTAGCGGTTCTCGCGACGGGTGCCGTCGGGCTCGATGATCATGAGCGTCGCCGGCATCAGCTTTTTCACGCCGTTGAGGATCGTGCGCGGGGCCGGCACCACCGAGTGGAACGACATGTAGTAGTTGAGCGCCACCGGGTCGATGCTGCGGTCGATGCCCTTGCCCTCCAGCAGGGCCGGCAACGAAGAGGCGAAGCGCACGCCGTCATCCGTGTCCGCATAGTAGAAAGGCTTGATGCCGAGGCGGTCGCGCCCGAGCACCACCTTGCCGGTGTCGCGCTCATAGATGGCAAACGCGAACATGCCGTTGAGGTGTCGCGCGAAGTCTTCGCCCCAGTGGTGGTAGGCCTTGAGGATGACCTCCGTATCGCCGTGGCTGAAGAAACGGTAGCCCTTGCGCTCCAGCTCCCGGCGCAGCTCCGGATAGTTGTAGATCGCCCCGTTGTAGACGATCGAGAGGCCGAGGTCCGAGTCGACCATCGGCTGCTGGGAAGCCTCGCTGAGGTCGATGATCTTGAGCCGCCGGTGCGCGAAGGCCACGCGCCCTTGGTTGACCATGCCCGAACCGTCCGGGCCGCGACGGGTCATGGTCTGCGCCATGGCCGCAACGTCCATCAGATCAGGTCCGCGTTCTCTCCAGGTAATCTCTCCGCAAATTCCACACATAAGTAATTGGCGCCCGACCACCGGTAGTGGCAGGCGGACACAAGAACATTTCCCGGGTTCCCTCGATTGTCAAAGTCAAACACGGTCGAAACATGGCTTATAGCCGCCATAATACGTCCCCCATCCGACATAAAACGTATAGTCAATCGCACCCAAAGGTTGTCACTCCAAAGCATTTTTAAAATTTTATATCGTTAACTAAAAGCATCTTGCACAAACGCAGACGGCGGGATGGCACGCATCGTTCTTAGGGATGGGCATCAACACGAACACGCCATGAAACTCATCCGCAAAATCGTTCTCCTTTCTCTTCTCGGGGCCGCTAGCCTCTCCAGCCTGTTTCACATCCTGGTCATCGGCTCTAACCAGAGCGTCACCAGCCCACACCCGGAACAGGTTCAAGCCAGCTGGGACGGCCTGAAGTTCTAGCCGCCCCCGACCGTGAACACTTTTCCGCCCCCCCATCACCATGAACGCATTCACGCGCCTCCTGTTCGCCGGTCTGGCGTTCGCCGGAGGAATCGTACCCGCGAACCAAGCCCAGACCCTCGGAGTCTATGACTCCCGCGCCATTGCCATTGCCTACGCCGGCAGCCCCCGCCACGAGGCCCTGATCGAGCGAACCCGCCAGGCCTACGCGCAGGCCAAGGCCGCCGGTGATCCAGCCGAAGCCAGGCGTCTCGAGCAATCCATGCGCGACCTGCAGCGGCAATTACACCGTCAGGCCTTCGCCAAGGCACCCGTCGACGACCTGCTGGTGCTGATCGACGCCCAACTGCCCGACATCATGGCCGCCGCCGACGTAGATCTGCTCGTCTCCCAGTGGGACGCCCGCACCCTCGCCGCCTACCCCGAGCAACCGCGGGTCGACGTGACCTGGCCACTGGTCGAAGCCTTCGAGCCGACGCCGCGCCAGCGCCAATACGTGCAGGACCTCCTGCCCGCCAAGCCCAACTCTCAACCCGAATAATCGAACCCATAATCATATGAACCGTATCACGATCCTCCTCTGCGCGCTGCTCCCCTTGGGAGCCGCCACCACCTACGCGGGCAACGCCTTCGACAACTTCTCGCAGGCCTCCGAGGCTTCCGTCGAAGCCAGCACCGCCCTCGGCGACAGCGCCGCCGCCTCCACCGAAGGCAGCTTTCGCGTGCTCGCCGGCGCCGCAGCCGTCCCGCTCTGGATGGTCGGCAAGCCCGCCGAAGCGCTCGGCAAGGCCTCCGCCGATGCCGGCGACACCCTCTGGGAGACCTCCACCGGTGAGGACGTCCGGCATGCTCCGGAACAAGCCACCGCCGCGCCCGCCACGGCCGACCCCACCCCTGCCCAAGCCCTGGCATGTCGCGATTAGCCCACCCCGCCCGGCTTCGGCCGGGCTTTTTCCTCGTCCTGCTCTACTGCTGGTTCTGCCCCCATGTCTGGGCCGGCGACGCCAGCTCGGCCAGCGGAGCGATCTTTCACGCGCCCGAAACGGTCGCGGCGTGGCAGCAGCAGATCGAGCAGACGCTGGAACCCGGACACACCACGCTCGCCATCATCGCCCGCACCGGACGCCCGCGCTCCCAATTGCCCGACGACATGCGCTACGTGCACAGCGCCTATTTGGTTTACGAGCCCGCCGTGGCCGCCGATGGCGAGATCGTGGAGCAGTGGTTCACCTATCAACTGTTTCGCGATGCCGAGGACAAGCACCACAGCCACCTGGCCGTGCAACCGCTGGCGGAGTTTCTCGCCGGCTCCTGCGAGGCAGACGTCGGGGTACTCGTCCCCGTCCCAGTCCTGCAGCAAAAGACGCTCACCGCCCTGCGCGAGCATGGGGGCGAACTACGGCGCGAAGCCTACCACCTGCTTGCCAATCCCCACCGGATGCAGTTCGAAAACTGCAACACCTGGATGCTGCGTGTGCTGTTTGCCGGGCTCTATGACACCACCGACGACGCACGCCTCACCGCCGACATGCGCGCCTACTTCCAGCCCCAGGTTGTCGAGCTCGGCCTGTGGTATCGCCTCGGGGGTGGCCTGGCCGACGTGCTGGAGGGCGAAGACAAGGGGCCGAATGGCTACCAGACGGCCACCTTCACCAGCTTTGAGCGCTTTCTGCAACAGCAGGGCTTGCTCGAGCACGCCTATACTTTTGCCATACCCCCGGAGGACTGACCGCGGTTCCTGTCTCCGCCCAGTCCTACCCCTCCCGACGCCATGCGGGAGGGGTTTTCGCGTGTCTGCGCAGCTGAGAAACCCTGTAAAATAAGGTCTACATCCTAATTTACTGCTTTGGTGCTCTCTTATCCTGCCGATAAGGTGCATCATGCGGCCCGAAGTCATCTGGTTTGCTTATCTGGCAGTACAGCGCGGCGTTTTGGACGAAGAAACGTGCCGTCGCTTGTCCGTCGCCGCCGGCGATAACGCGGACGTGGTGACGTTTGCCGAGCTGCTGCTCGAATACACTATCACGGACGATTTCGACCTGGTGCAGCAGATCCTGGACGAAGCCGCCGCCCAGGATTGGAGCACGCTGCCCCCTTCGGATCCCTTCAAACCCGTCGAGCCGGCCAAGCCGCGCATTTCCCTGCCGTCCCGCGCGCGCAAGGGCGCAGATGAGCAGGTGCCGCCGCCAGAACCGGAGCCTGAAACTCCGCCGGCCAGCGAGCCGCCGCTCTTTCGCGAAGAGGAACCCACGCCACCTGCGCCCGTTGAGCCTGCCCCCAAATCGGTCAAGGCACCGCCGCCGGAACCGCCCAAGCGCAAGCCCATTTCCCTCCGTTCCAGCAACGCACCGTCCAAGCGAGCCAAGCCTGAGCCCGCACCGCCAGCTGCCCAAGAGCCCACCGCACCGGAAAAACCGGCTGCCGGAGGTGGCTTTCTCGACGAAATCGCTGGCCTCGTCCAGCAGATCGAGACGGGCGCGCCGCAGAAAAGCCGCGGGGCGCCTGCCGGCCAGCCAGGACCGGCCAACAACGCAACAGGCGATGCCGGAGCGGCTCAGGGCAACGCTGGCACAGCCGGGGCTCCCCCGGCCGCAGCAGTCGCCACCGCCAACGCGGGTCCGGTCATTCGCCCGCCGGAGCACGTCGTGCCCACCGCGAGCGCCAAGCCTGCCTTGCCGCGCTTCGAGCAACTCGACCAGCTGCCTTCGGAACAGCTCGCACGGCACATGGTGGGGCTGCTGATGGCCGCCACGCGCGACGGCGCCAGCGATGTGCACCTGTCCGCCGCCTCCCGCCCGTTTGTGCGCGAGCAAGGCAAGATCCGCTACCTCGGCCCCAACCCGCTGAGCCCCCGCCTCGTGCGCCACCTCGTGCGCAGCGTGCTCAGCACCGAGCAATGGCAGCATTTCGAGGCCGAGAACGATTTCGACTTCGGCCTCGCCTTCGACAACGGCATGCGCTTCCGCACCAACCTGATGCGCCATAAGGACGGCGTGCAGGGCGTCTTCCGCACTGTGCGCGCCGAAGTCCCGACGCTCGAAGAGCTGGGATTCTCCGACGCCGAACGCATCCGCAAGCTGCTAAGCTACCACAACGGCCTGATCCTCGTCACCGGCCCCCTCGGCTCGGGCAAGACGACCACGCTGGCCGCCATGATCGGTGAGCTGAACGAGAAGCGCCAGGACCACGTAATCGTGCTGGAGGAGCCGATCGAAAACGTCTTCGCGTCCAAGCAGTGCCAGATCACCCAGCGCAGCGTGGGCCCACACACCCGCAGCTTCAAAAAGGCGCTGAAGGGGGCGCTGCGGCAGGACCCGGATGTGATCGTGATCGGGGAAATGCGCGACCTCGAGACCATCGAGATGGCGATCAGCGCCTCGGAAACCGGTCACCTCGTGATCGGCACCATGCACACCAGCGATTCCGCGACCACGCTCAACCGCCTGCTCGACGTATTTCCGCCCGCCCAACAACCGCAGATCCGCGCCATGGTCGCCGAAAGCCTGCGCGGCATCGTCTGCCAGCGCCTGCTGCCCGCCCAGGACGGCGGCGTTGCCCTCGCCAGCGAGCTGCTGCTGCGCAACATGGCCGTCTCCGTGCTCATTCGCGAAGGCAAGACCCAGAACCTCGGCAACGTGATGGAGACGGGCAAGCGCGACGGCATGCGCCTGATGGACAGCTCCATCCTCGACCTCTGGCGCAATGGCCGGATTTCGGACGAAGTGGCCTCGGCCAACCTGCGCAACCGTATGCTGATGCGCGAGATCTCCGGAGAAGGCACCGGGGGCGCGACCGAAGACGAGTTCGCCTCCTTCAACAATTTCAACGCCGCGCCCAAGAAGCGTGGCCTCTTCCGCTAGCTCGACGCCATGGCCGCCATCGACACCCTTTTGCGCCAGATGCTCGACGAGGGAGGCTCCGACCTCCACCTCTCCGTCGGCATGCCGCCCAAGATTCGCACCTCCGGCAGCATTACCGCCCTGCGCGGACAACAGGCCGTCACCCCTGCGGTGATGGAGCGCATGCTGCGCGAGATCACCAGTGACGAGCGCTGGCAGGAATTCCAGGCCCACCGCGACCTCGACCTCGCCTACGAGATCAATGGTCTCGCCCGCTTTCGCGGCAGCTACCTGTTCAACCACTGGGGCATGGGCGCGGTCTTCCGCCAGATTCCGGCCAAGATCCTCTCGTTCGAGACCCTGCAGCTGCCCGTAGTCCTGAAAGACGTGTGCGCCTACCGCGAAGGCCTCGTGCTCGTCACCGGCCCCACCGGCTCGGGCAAGTCGACCACGCTCGCCGCGATGATCGACTACATCAACGAGAACTTCGAGAAGCACATCATCACGATCGAAGACCCGATCGAGTTTGTGCACCCGCGCAAAAAGTCCGTCATCGTTCACCGCGAAGTCGGCGAACACAGCCACTCCTTTGCCCACGCCCTCAAAGGCGCCATGCGGGCCGACCCGGACATCATCCTGGTCGGGGAAATGCGCGATCTCGAGACCATCCGCCTGGCCCTCAACTGCGCCTCCATGGGCATGCTCGTCTTTGGCACGCTGCACACCAACAACGCGCCCAAGACGATCGACCGCATCATCGACGCCTTTCCCGCCGAAGAGCAGCCGCAGATCCGCGTGATGCTCGCCAGCTGCCTCAGCTGCGTCGTCTCGCAACTGCTGTGCAAGCGCGTGCCCAAGGGCCGCGTCGCCGCCCACGAGATCCTGCTGCAGCACGATGCCTTGCCCAACACCATCCGCACGGGCAAGATCTCCAACGTGCGCGGCATCATCGAAGGCAGCTCGGCTGAGGGCATGCGCCTGATGGACAACTCGTTGCTCGCCCTCTACAAGGACGGCGCCATCTCCGGCGAAGAGGCCTACATGAAGGCCGCGGACAAGGAAGCCTTCGAGCAATACCTGCGCTAGTGGCGCCTACGAGGCCAGCGTGCGCTGTTGCCGGATCAGCTCCGCCGCATCCCGCCGAGGGGCAGCGGCGAACATGCGCGCGTATTCGCGGCTGAACTGCGGCGCGCTCCTGTAACCCACCCGAAACGCCGCCTCTTCGGCGGTGGTGCCTTCCTCGACCATCAGACGGCGTGCCTCCAGCAGCCGTATGCGCTTCAGATACTGGATCGGGCTGAAGCCGGTCACCTGCTTGAAGTGCGCAAAAAACACCGATCGGCTCATGCGCGCGCTCCGGACCAGCGCCTCGATGTCGACCTCGCCGCCCAGGTTGGTGCGCAGGCTGTAGATCGCGTGGTAGATCTGCTGCGTTCGGGTGCCCGCACGCACAAATTGATAAAGCGCCGGCCCGTTCGGCCCGCGTAACAGGTGATAAAAGGCCTCCTTCACCACCAGCGGACCCAGCGCCCGTGCATCGGGGGGGCGCGTGAAGAACTCCGCCAGACGCACGGCGGCTTGCAGCAGACCTGCGTCCGTTTCGCCCACAAAAACCGCTTGCCGGGGGGCCGCCACCGGCGCACGTAACTCCGACTCGAGCGACGCCGCCATCTCGCGCAAGGCGAGCGGGTCGAAATCGATCAGCAGCGCCAGAAACGGGCGCGCTGGCGAAGCGTCAGGAATGCTGGTAATCACGGGCAAATCGATCGGTGACGCGGTGTAGTGCGTCTCCTCCAGCCGGTGGCGCGCATCCTCCAACCGGATCTCTTTCGCGCCCTGGGCGATAATAGCCAGGCACGCCCGCCAGCGCCGCCTGGAATCGAGGTCCGGCGCTGAGACTTTTGTGCAATAGACACCGGGAATGGGCGTCGCCTGCAGCCCTTCTCCCTGTGCGAAGCCGTTGATCAATTCCGCCAGTCTCTGCCTCGAATGTTCCATGCTCGATGGCAGACATAACCTGACAAGGAGCGCCACACAAGACATCACCCTGGACGATTTGGCAAGAATCCGGGACTGCCCGTCATTTACCTGCCACGGCGGGCGAGATATGATGGCGGCCATGACGACTACAGCTACGCAACGCCCCTTGCGGGTATTTGTGACGGGGGCCTCCGGCTTTGTCGGATCGGCCGTCGTGCAGGAATTGATCGCCGCCGGCCACCGCGTTCTCGGGTTGGCGCGCTCCGATGAGTCCGCCGCTCGCGTAAGCGAGGCCGGGGCGGCGGTTCACCGGGGCTCACTTGAGGATCTCGAAAGTCTTCAGGTGGCGGCCAGCGCCTGCGACGGCGTCATCCACACCGCCTTCATCCACGATTTTACCAACTTGCCGGCCTCGGCCCAACGCGACTACGCCGTCATCGAAGCCCTGGGTGAAACCCTCGCGGGTGTACCGACAAGCCCTTCGTGGTCACCTCAGCCAGCGCGCTGCTGCCCAGTGGCCGCCTCGTGACCGAAGACGACGTGCCCGGAGAAGACGGGGCGGCCCGTTACCGCGGCCCCTCCGACCACCTGGCGCGTTCCCTCGCCCAACGCGGCGTCCGCGCCTCCGTCTTGCGCCTGCCCCCATCGGTCCACGGCGAAGGCGACCATGGCTTCGTGCCCATCCTCATCGGCATCGCGCGCGACCAGGGCGCCTCCGCCTACATCGGTGACGGGAGCAGCCGCTGGCCCGCCGTCCACCGTCTGGACGCGGCCCGCCTTTACCGTCTAGCGCTCGAACAGGGCAGCGCGGGAGCCGCCTATCATGCCATCGCCGAAGAAGGCGTGCCGACCCGTGAGATTGCGGAGGTCATCGGGCGTCACCTGGGCCTGCCCGTCGTCGCCAAAACCGGCGAAGACGCGACCGCCCACTTTGCCTGGATGGCCCATTTTTTCGGCAACGACTGCCCCGCCTCCAGCGCCCGAACCCAGCGTGAGCTGGACTGGCAGCCGACGCATCCCACGCTGCTGGCGGATCTCGAGGCCGGCCATTACTTCCAGGGCTGAGCTCCGCGCTTTCGGGGCTGCATGGGCGGAAGTTGAGGCCATGGCAACAAAAGCGAATACCCTACGCTCCAGAGCGTATTTCGCATCGACGCATGCAGCCCAAAAGCATAGTCAGGTAACGAACCTGTCTTGCAATGCTACCGACCCAAAAACGCCAATACCTCGACCGGATCCGTCAGGAATCCGCCTACCCCACCTTTCGCAGCATCATCACGCTGGTGCTGTATCTCGGCTATGCGGCCGCCGCCCTGGCCGCGCTGGTCGCCGTCTTCGGCGGCATCGGCACCATGTTCCACAACTTCGGCTCCGGCCTGGGCATGTTTGTCGGCGGCCTGCTCTACGCGGCCTTCCTCTTCATCATGGCCCGCTTCTGGAAGGAGGCCGCCATCATCATCGCCGATATCGGCGACAGCCTGCTCGACAAGCACGCCGCCGAGGCCACACTCGCCGCCGGCAAAGCCTCCAACCCCCCAACCACTCCGCCTGAGCCAGACGTATAACAGGCCACAGGGAAACGGTTCAGAAAATAGCTTGACCTAGAAACGTTATGCTATAAAAATCGGGAGCCAAAGTAATACCCTGTTATGGTTTCCGTCCAATTTCCCCAGAAACTCCAAGAACTGCTCAACTCCAGCAGATATGAAGCCTCTGTCCGCTCTTTCGCGGACGCAACAGGTAAGATCCTCCAAGACAATAAACTCGTTTTTTTTCCAAGCTTCACAGATCATGGCATCGAACACATCAACAACGTCCTCCAATCGGCAGTAGACCTAGTGCCAGATGACGTTTGGGAAGAGAACCTGCTCAAGGACGCCGATGCGGCCATTCTTATCGGCAGCGTACTTCTTCATGATATCGGCATGCACCTGAGGAAGGATGGCTTCCGTGAACTTATTCGCCCAGGTTGCCGATTCAGACCTGTTACATGGTTCGATCAAGAGCAGACCGACTACCCCCGCGATCGTCCATGGCACGAATTATGGACTGATTATGAACGCGAGGCAAAGCGTTTCAGCGATCGTGCCCTTGGCAACATCATTGGGGAGGAGGCTGCTCTTGAATGGAGCTTTACCGGATTACCAGAAAGTCCCCTGCGCTGGGAAGAGAACCACCTTCTGATAATTGGAGAATTCATCCGCCGTCATCACGCCCGCCTTGCACACGAAGTGGCACTCTACGGATTTCCCGGAGCAGACGTGAATGACTTCTCGCCCCTAACCGATTATTTGGGGCCATTGGCCGACCTCATCGGCCTCGCCGCTCGGTCTCATGGTATATCTCTACGTGTCTGCCAAGCGTATCTGGACGATGAATATCCGGATACACTCCGACCTCTAGGATCGGCAGTCTTCTATCCAATGGCGCTATTACGCGTAGCTGATTATATGCAGATCGATCAAGCACGGGCGCCTACCGTCCTGCTGCAACTACGTAACCCTCGGAGCCCGATCTCTCAACAGGAATGGGAAAACCATCAAGTAGTGTTGAACATCACGGATGCAAAGGCACCTCGGTGTAAGATGATCCAAGTTAGTGAAAAACTCAGGCTCGCCACATACCTTCAACTTAACGAACTCTTGCAAGGCATACAGCACGAAATCGACCATTCCAGCGCAGTCCTTGATGAAGTGTACGGCCATTACGAAAAACTCGGAAAGCTTGGTTTAAATATTCGTCGCATAGACTCAAACCTCTTCAAGCCCCGTTTTCAAAAAAAGCTACCCTATGTGCCCAAACGAACTGGGTTCAGCGTCGACCCAAATCTGTTAACCTTAATCGTAGAACCACTCTACGGCAATGAGCCGAGCGTAGGGGTAAGAGAGCTGATGCAGAACGCCGTCGATGCCGTGCGTGAACTGCACGCATGGTGCGAAAATCGGGACGCTGACATGAACAAACTCCAGCGGCCCGAACTGCCTGATGCTGCCGATGTGCTCGTGAACTTCATTGAACAAACAAATGGCTCATGGATTCTAAGCGTTCAGGATCGCGGCATCGGGATGACCGCGGAAACACTGCAAAACTATTTTCTGCGTGCCGGGGCGTCCTTCCGCAACAGCCCCGAGTGGAGCAAAGAGTTTATTGATGACACGGGCACTCCAAAAATAACGCGAGCCGGCCGGTTCGGGATCGGTGCCTTCGCCGTATTCCTGCTGGGAGACTCTTTTACTTTAGAAACGCGTCATGCAGATTGCGGAAGTAAAAGCCTTCGGTTGAGTGCAAACAAGACAAGCGGACTGATAGAGATCGAACGGCAGAACAACCCCTTCGCTATCGGAACGAAAATTGATGTCATCTTAAAACGATCGTCAATCGATAAGCTACTATCGCGTCGTTTCGGGGGAACATTGGATAGCACCATCGACGCTGACATTGATCTTTACCGCTGGACAAAACCAAAATTACACGTCTCCATCACAAAACAAAATGGCGAAAGTTTACCCGTAAGAGGCGGACGACTAATTCCCCCTACTACGAAAGCTTTGCCACCCTCTTGGTCGACCGTGCGATCGGATGAAGCAAAATACGAGATAGCATGGACCTTCGAAAATGACGTCCCAATCCTCTACAACGGATTTATCGTAGAAGATCCAAATACGTGGTGGAATAACAACATGCGACACAAATCTCGCCAAGCTCCATCCCTGTCGATTATAGATCCGCAAGCTCAATTACCAATCAACATCCAAAGATATGATATAGCAGCCCCACTTGGCGTAGCTGAGAAAATCGGCCGTGACATAACTTACTCTTTTTTGGCTTTCCATCTTATTTGTGGTCCTGAAACTCCCCTCGAATGTGCACTGAAGCCTCGGATTTACCCTCTTCGCGTAAACGCAATCCTAGAGAATTTACTTCATGAATGGCACTGTGATTTTCACAATGCTAAACTGGAAAGCTATTGCACATCCAGGCACGGCTTTACCTTCACAGACCCCTACCTAGTTTCAAAAATAGTAGAATCTACGCCCATTATTATCGGATATTCCTCAGATTCGCCGCCAATAGAAAAGGGCTTAGACAGTCTATTTGATCAATTATTCAGGCAGCATGACTATCACATCTTCGTAAATCGAAGCCGCGAAAACAGCATGGAGGAATACAACTTCATCCAACGGCTTAATAAAGGAAGTCCTGCCATAGTATCAATGCAAAAAGGCGACAGAGATCTTGAGTCCCAAATCCGGCAAAGTAAATGGACCTCCCACGAAGTGGACGATTATCTTATTTTTTATAATATCAATTTAGACGACAATGCACAGGCCGAACTATCAAATATAACACACCAACTCGCGCGTTCCATTCAGCAGAAAGAGAGCTACGATTTAAAAAAACCATTCGCGTTTACTACGTCAGTCAAAGCTCTCCCACCGCAGTCACAGACTTCTGTGCTTGGCGAGATCTGGGACGAATGCATTGGCCAGAAGTTAATCCCGTTTGATCCCAAAGAGCGAAAGGATTTAATCCAGTCAGCCCGCCAACATTCTCAACTAGGGCTGCACATCGAAAAGTGGCAAGAAATGAAGCGCAATAACTCGAAGTGGGCTACGGGCGAATGGATCCAGCAGAGAAACATGCCATATTACCGGGATCTCGTCCCCCACTCCTCCCCTGCCTACAAGGTTCCAAAATGGGCTTCGTTCTTTACAAACGCGTGACCCTCTCCGTTGATAGGGTGGTATGCCTGCCTCCCAGCAGCACATCACGCCGGAAACGAAGATGGGCGCGCATTTGGTGCCAGGCGGCGGCGTGACGTTTCGGGTCTGGGCGCCGACGGCGAAGGCCGTCTACGTGCGCGGCGATTTCTCCAACTGGCGGGGGCGCGAGGCGACGCGGCTGAAGCGTTACGAGGGCGGTTACTGGGCTGGCTACGTGCCGGAGGCGCGCGAGGGAGACCGCTATGAATACGCGGTGGTGGGCCGCGGCAGTGTCGGCCCCAAGCGCGACCCCTACTCGCGGGAGCTGCGGCTGCGGCGCAACAAGCGAAAGAGCGTGATCCGGGGCGATGATTATGCGTGGCACGATGCGGACTTCCGCACACCTGCCTGGCACGAACTGGTGCTCTACCAGCTCCACGTGGGCACCTTCGACGCCCCGGCGTGGCCGCAGCGCCAAGGCGCCTTTCTTGATGTCGTCCGCCACCTGCCGCGCCTCCAGCAACTAGGCATCAACGCGCTGCTGCTACTGCCGGTCCACGGCGTGCCCACCATGTTTTCGATGGGCTACAATCCGGTCGACTACTTCGCGCCGGAGCTGAATTACGTGGTGCCCGACGCCGCGCTGGGGCCCTACCTGGAGGAGATCAACCGTCAACTGGCCGAGCTGGGACGCCCGCCGATGCAAAAACACATGCTCAGCGGCGGCATGCGGCAGCTGAAGACCCTGATCAACCTCGCCCACCTGCACCGCCTGGCCGTGTTGTTCGACGTGGTCTACAACCACGCGGGCGGCAACTTCGACCGCGAGAGCCTGTATTTCTTCGACCGCCAGCGACGGGGCAATCACAACCGCTCGCTCTACTTCACCGACCAAGGCTGGGCGGGCGGCCTCGTCTTTGCGCTCTGGAAGCGCGAGGTGCGCCAGTACCTAATCGACAACGCCCAGTTTTTCCTGCGCGAGTATCACGTCGACGGCTTCCGTTTCGACGAAGTGAGCGTGCTGCTGCAACAGACGGGGCACACGGGCTGGCAATTTTGCCGCGACCTCAACGACACGCTGCACAACCGCAAGCCCGAGGCGTTCCGGCTCTCCGAGCACTGGCCGGTCTCCGGCGCGCTGACCCGCCCCACCGGCGAAGGCGGCGCGGGCTTTTCCGGCACCGTGCACCAAGGCCTGCGCGACAGCGTGCGCAAGGTGCTCACGCAGGCCAGCTACCCCGGCTCGCACGCAGTGGACCTCGACAGCGTGGCGCGTGAACTCCGGGCGGACGGCCTGCGGCATCATTGGCAGGCCGTACAGTGCCTTGAGAATCACGACGTGGTCTTCTTCGAGCCCGGCAATCCCGACCGCGCCCCCCGCCTGCCCGTGCTGGCCGATCCCAACGACCCAAGCGGCTGGTACGCGCGCAGCCGTTGCCGTGCCGCCATGGGGCTGCTGCTCACCGCGCCCGGCATTCCTCAGCTCTTCATGGGGCAGGAGGTGCTCGAGACTCGTAACTGGTCGGACAACCTGATCCTGCATGCCCACCACCGCGTGGATTGGCAGGGCGTGGCCTTCGACCGCCACCGTCGCGACTTCGCGAAGTTCCTCGGCGACTTGTTGCACCTGCGTCGTCAACACGCGGCCTTCACCGCCGAAGGGCTGCGCGTGATCGCCGTGCACAATCAGGACCGCGTGCTGGCCTACTACCGTTTCGTCCCGGGCATGGGCCACGAAAAGCTGGTCGTGATCAGCTTCAACCATCGCTCGCAATACGACTACCGCCTCGGCTTCCCCGTGCCCGGCCACTGGCACGAGGTCTTCAACAGCGACGTCTACGATCACTACGTCAACCCCTGGTGTCAGGGCAATGGCGGCGGCGTCCAGACCGAGCCGATTCGCAGCAACGGCCTCCTTCAGTCCGCCCGTATCACCATCCCGGCCAACAGCGTACTCGTCTTCAGTCGCGAACCGGTGATTTAGGGGACCAAGGGCGTTCAGGAACGCCGCCCCGCCCTTACCGTCGTGAAACGGAAAACGCGAAAATTTCTTCATTATTTAAATCGCAGACCCGCAAATATTTACACAGAACAAGGCTACCACAACATACCGCTTGCCGCTCGGGACAAATAAGGCATCATCGCGATTTTCTGTCTCAGGTTGCGCATGAAATCGTGCTTTTCTCCGGCTATGTGGTCGGCTTTACGCGACGGCACCCTCGGCCGTTCGTGGTCTCAAGACTTGCTCGCGGGCATCATCGTCGGCGTTCTGGCCTTTCCTTTGGCCTTGGCGTTTGCCATCGCTTCGGGTCTGCCGCCAGAGACCGGCTGGATCACGGGCGTCATTGCCGGCGGGCTGATCTCACTCGGTAGCGGCAGCCGGTTTCAAATCGGCGGCCCCACCGGCGCTTTCGTGCTGCTCGTGCACCAGACGGTCACCCAGTTCGGGCACGGGGGACTGCTCCTGGCCACGGCCATGGCGGGCGTGATCCTCGTGCTGATGGGCGTCTGCCGTCTCGGTGCGGTGATCCGCTACATCCCCTACCCGGTGACGGTCGGCTTCACCAGCGCGATCGCGCTCATCATCGCCACAGGACAAATCCCCGAACTGATGGGCTGGCATGGGCCGTGGCCGGAAGGCATGTTCGAGCGCTGGCTCAGCTTTGCGCATCACCTGGCCGACATCCAGCCCGGCAGCCTGCTGCTCGGGCTCGTCACGATCCTCATCGTCACGCTCTTTCCGCGTCTCTCTCGACGCGTACCCGGGTCGCTCATCGCGATCCTGCTCACGACCTTGCTCGCCCTCGCCCTGCAGCTACAGGTCCCCACCATCGGCTCGAAGTTCCCCAACCTCCAACTCACGGTGCCGATGCCGAGCTGGGCGGACTTTGACTGGAGCCAGGCCCCGGCGCTCCTGCCCTCCGCCATCGCCATCGCGCTCCTGGGCGGGCTGGAATCACTGCTTTCGGCCATGGTCGCCGACGGGATGACGGGCTATCGCCACCGGCCCAATACCGAACTTGTGGGCCAGGGCCTCGCCAACTGCGCGGTCAGCCTCTTCGGCGGTATGCCGGCAACCGGCGCCATCGCCCGCACTGCGGCCAACATCAAGAACGGTGGCCGCACCCCGCTTTCCGGCCTCGTGCACGCGCTGACCCTGCTCGCGATCGGGCTGCTCCTGGGGCGCTACGTGCAATACATCCCGCTCGCCACGCTCGCCGGCATCCTGCTGGTCGTGGCCTACCACATGAGCGAGTGGCGGCTGTTCGTACGCCTGCTGCGCAGCCCGGGCGAAGACGTGGGCGTGCTGCTGATCACGTTTTTCCTCACCGTCTTCGTCGATCTCACGCTCGCCATTCAGGCGGGGGTGTTGCTGGCCGCCCTGCTCTTCATGCGCCGCATGGCCAACGTCACCACGCTGGAGCCAGCCGAGACGGTGCCCACACGACCCGACCAGGATCTGCTGGAACACGACATCCAGATCTTTCGCCTGCGCGGGCCTTTCTTTTTTGGCGTAGCCGATACCTGCCTCAATACGCTGGACCGCGTCGACCGCCGCTATCACGCCCTGATCCTCGATCTGAGCGAGGTGCCGTGGATGGACGCCACGGGCTTGCGCGCTCTGCAGGCCCTCGTGCGCAAGGCGGGGCAGGACCAAAAGACCGTCTACCTCACCGGCCTGCGGGAGCAACCGCTGCAGCTGCTCGACAAAACCGGCCTGCGCGCCAACGGCTTCCCTCACTCCGCCCCCACCATCGACGAAGCCCTCCAGCACTACCGCAACCACCAGTAGCGGGGGAAGGGGCTTTGCTCACGCTAAGCCGCGAAGGTCGACCGCGAGGCTTCCTCGGTAATTATTAGAATAGAAGCGGTTTCGTCGATTTTCTATTGCCGATTGGCTCGCATTTCTTCGATTTGAGAATTTACCATATTTCCCAAATCAGCTACTAGAGCAAACAACTCCGACACATCTTGCTTGGATACGGTGAAGATCTCACCTTTTTTATTTCTGCAGTTACGATGAACGATATCATGCCGTTTGCTAATGGCCTTGAGCAAGTCTGAACGGTCAGCTGGGAAATCAATATCCAAGGTGAACTTATAAATTTTCGCTACAAGATCAAGCTGATGAAATGGGATGCGTAGTATATGCTCTAACACCTTATCCGGCAGCGTTTCCATGCGATTGTAAATCGCAGACATCTTGATATCCTCCTCTGTAAACGGTTTATATCCTTCCACAAAGCGCCGCATAGACACTGTCGAACAGCGAACCATTGCTATAATCACGCCCTGAAGATATGACTCCATAATTGAAACAAGATGCACAAATAGAAGCGGCAAAATTAACGACCACTCCTCCGGTTCGCTTATTCGGTTAAGCTGTCTCTTCACCTTTTCCAAAGACGCATGAAACCGCCTGTGATAGCCCACATGAGTAGCCTCATCATCATTGTAGTCCTTAAGGGAGGGAAGTGGCGTCCATTTAGGACACTCGGCACGTAGACTTTCCGCTACTTGATCAAGTAGGTCCTCACCAACCTCGTCCCCAAATCTGTCATACAAGACTTCTGCCGGGTCAACGGGATCCCCCCATATATACTGATAGCCTCCCTTCTGTCCCTCATAGGGCAAAATCTTTGCGGGATCTTCATAGCGTGCGAGGAACCATTCTATCACTTGATTGTATGCCGCAGCATAGGCCTCTTCTTCAGCATACTCTCTCTCTGCTTCGGCTCGAAGTTCTGAACGACGCGCATCATCCATTTCTCAATGGTAGGGCTGGTACCATGCCAAACTCAACCTGTAAACGCTGCTTAGTTACGCCACCGCGCTGCTCTTGGCGTGGGCGGCGATGACCTTGAGGAAGCGCGGCAGGACGGATTTGGCCTTGGCCTCGCCAATGCCGGGCAGCTCCTTGGCGTCTTCGGCAGTCAGCGGCTTCTTCGCGGCCAGATGCTTCAGCACGCGGTTGGGGAAGATCGTATAGGCGGGCGCGTTCTTGCGTTCGCGGGCCATCTGGTTGCGCAGGCGCACCAGCTCGTCGTAGAGGTGGCGGTCGTAGTCGATCTCGTCGCCGGCGGGCGCACTGGCCAGCGGCGGCCAGCGCAACGCCGCCGCATCTTCGCCCAGCATGACGCGTGAACCGAGGCTCGTCAGCCCCACCAGGCGGTATTCGTCCGTGCTCGATTCGATCAGGCCGGCCGCCTCCATCTCGTCGAAAAGCGCGCGCAGGTAGGCCTGCGGGAGTTCCTTGAGCAGACCGTAGGTCGAGAGCTGCGTCAGGCCGGCGTCGGTCAGGTCCTGACGCTCACTGCCGCGCAGGCAGGCAATGATCTTGGTGCGCCCAAAGCGCGGGATCCAGTGGTGGGTGTCCGCACGCTTGCTCATGCGGGCGACGCCACTCAGCGCCTTGCGCAAGACCAGCGCCTCCTCCGCATTGCCTTCGCGGGCGTCGGAACGGCGGGCGCAGCGGTCGCATTTCTTGCAGTTTTCCTGACTGTTTTCGCCAAAGTAGCGCAGGATGGCCTGTTGACGGCACCCCGGCGCATGACACAGGTCGATCAGCCGCTCGAGCTTCTGGTAGTCGCGGCGCCGTTTTTCGTCCATCGCGGCCGTGTCGAGCGGCAGGTCCTTCGCCTTCAGGCCCGGTTGCTTGAGCCGGGTGCCGCGGATGCGCTGGCCCGGCACGTCGAAGCGCTCGATCACCCCCGCCCGGGTCAAGACGCTGAGGCTCGTGCCCACGCCCATCGGGTTGGTGCCGCGACCCACCTTCTCCGTCAGGTCGTCGATCGAAAGCAGCACTTCGCCCTGATCATCGGCCATGCGGCGCAAGGTCGTGAACACCTGGTGCACGAGCGCGGGCGGCGGATTGGCCCCATCGAGGAAAAATTCCTGCACGCGGCGGTCGCTCGGACGAAACAGCAGCTCGCACACGCTCTCCTGGCCATCGCGCCCGGCACGCCCGGCCTCCTGATAATAGGCCTCGATGCTGCCCGGCAGCTCAAAGTGGCAGACAAAGCGCACGTCCGCGCGGTCGATGCCCATGCCGAAGGCGTTGGTCGCCACCGCGATGCCTACCTCCTGACGCAAGAAGCGCTCCTGCGCCTCGCTGCGGGCGTCGTCGCTCAAGCCGCCGTGGTAGGCGATGTGGTCGATGTGCTCGCAGTTGAGCCATTCGGAGACTGCCTCCGTGCTCTTGCGCGTCGCGCAGTAGATGATACCCGTGCGGTGGGCCTCGATCAGGCTCTTGATGCGCACGTATTTGTGCTCATCCTTCTCGACGCGGGTAATGCGGAAGGCCAGGTTTTCGCGGCCGAAACCCGCCACGAAGGTCGCCGGCTCGCGCAGCTCCAGCGTATCGACGATGTCACCGCGCACCTCGGGCGTCGCGGTAGCAGTCAACGCGATACAGGGCGGGCTGCCCATCGCCTTGCGCGCCTCGCCCAGCCGCAGGTAGTCGGGCCGGAAGTCGTGCCCCCATTGGGACAGGCAGTGCGCCTCGTCAATCGCGAGGCGCGCGATCGGCATGTCCTGCAGCGCCCGGCGGAAGCTCTCGGCCCGGAAGCGTTCGGGCGCAACGTAGATCAGCTTCAGCTGGCCCTCGCGCAGGTCGTCGAGGATGGCCAGTTGCTCGTTCCAGCTCTGGCTGCTGTTGATCATCGCCGCCGGGATGCCGCGTGCCTGCAGCGCATCCACCTGGTCCTTCATCAACGCGATCAGCGGCGAAACCACCACCGTCACCCCATCGAGCAGGAGCGCGGGCAGCTGGTAACACAGGCTCTTGCCGCCCCCAGTGGGCATGATGACGAGCGTGTCGCGCCCTTCCAACGCGGCGGCCACGATGTCTTCCTGCGGCGCCCGAAAAGCGGAAAACCCGAAATACTGCGCCAAGGCCTGTCTTGCTTCTTCTCGCATCCTCGCCCCCTAGACAAACCCGCTTCCGCCAACACGTAAACATCCGAATACAGCCTGAGAACCTACAGCTTCCGATCCAGTTATGGATCCGCAGATTACGCGCATTTCCGCAGATTTTTTTTTCCGAGGCTGGCGGTCCGTGGATTCGACAAGATGCTCCTTGGATCTGGATGGGGTCTACGGACTTGTCCGGAGTTTTCAGCCCAGACCGGCCTAACCCTGACCATCGGCGGATAAAAACTCCGCTTTCACCATAAGGCTTGCAGATCGTTTGGTTTAATGAAGAAGGTCCTCCATGGTGTCTTCTCGGGATCCTGAAACCTATGCAGTGATTGGCGCAGCGATGACCGTCCACCGGGAATTGGGATCCGGTTTTCTGGAAGCGGTCTATCAGGAAGCCTTGGAACAGGAGCTCAAGTGGGCGCAGGTCCCTTATTTGCGGGAAGCGCCCCTCCCGATCCACTACCGAGGCACCAAGCTCAACACCCACTACCGCGCAGACTTTATCTGCTTTGGAACTACCATTGTAGAACTTAAAGCCTTAATGCGACTCAGCGGACAAGAGGAAGCGCAGGTCATCAACTATCTCAAAGCGACCGGCTTCACGAAGGCGCTGCTGTTCAACTTCGGTACGCCTTCTCTGGTGTCAAAGCGGCTCGTGCTGAATCATCCAGATGGGAAGCAAAAGGAGGGATGATCCTCAGATTCGAGCCATAGAGCAACCTCCGAGCCCTGACCCCAGGAAAATCTGCGCCAATCCTGCTCATCTGCGGACACTTCATCCCTCTATGTCCATTGGCAGCACGTCACGCGCTGCGGGCTCAGTGCAACATCTGGAACCGTAATCCCACCCATCTGTGGACCAAAACAGGAAAAACAAATCTGCGTCCCTCCTGATAATCTGCGGATAAAAAGCCCCTTCTGCCTAGCAGCGCTGGCGGCGGCGGAAGGCGATCAGGCCCAAGGCGGCGAGGCCGCCGAGCAGGGCGGTCGTGCGGGGCTCGGGCACGTTGGCGTAGTCGATGTCCCAGCCGAGGTCATCCAGCGCGGCCACATCGAGCAGCGTAAAGTATTTGCGCACATTGCTGGCGATATCCGGGTCCATGGCCGCTTCCTGGGCGGTGGCGGCCTCGGCAATGGTCTCGCTCTCCACGCCCGAGGAGAAGTGCCCCCCGCTGCTCTGGAGCGGCACCGGCCCACCGTAGACTTCCATCGACTTCGCGCCGGTAAAGAAATTGCCGCCGTCGATCAGGTTGTCCCAGCTGTCGGCCGTCCCCATCCCAAGCAAGTGACCCAGTTCGTGAATGGCCACGGAGTAAAAGTCGTATTGGCCCGCGAAGGACTCGACCGTGCTGATGTCGTCATCGAAGTACCAGCTCGAATCGCTGTCGAAGCTGATCGAGCCGCCCCACACGCCAAAATCGTCGGCGGTGGCGCCAATCGTGTCACCCTGCCCCCGGCGGATGTCGCTGAAAAAGCTGCTGTTACCGCTCGCGTTCCAGCCGCCCGGGCCACCCCGCCCCAGCGTGGAGCCACCCAGATCGCGCCCGCCGGCATAGACGATGATCTCGTCTTGGGCGACCGGCACATCCGTGGCCGACTGGACCTCACCGGTGCCCGGATTGCTGAACTGCTGCGTGTAAGTCAGGCTGCCGCCGGGACTGATCGCGGAAAAGTTGTCCGTCAACAGACTCTCGAACAGGCTGCCCGCCTGCTCCAGATACGCGCGGCGCCCAACGTTGGCACCAGAGAAAAAGTCGTTGGAGTCGTAGGAGTAATCGAACGTAAAGGTGATGGCCGACAGCGAAGCCGTGGCCAACGAAAGCAGGGAGAGGCAAGAGATTTGTTTGAGCATAGTCTGGGGCGATGACATGTCCTACACACGGAATAAACGGCAAATAATCAAGGGCAGCTTTGTATTTTTACACTGCAAGAACATCTACATCAACCGCTTGGAGCGTTACTAATGAATAACATAAGAAAGATCCCTTTTCCGCCATTTTCGGGGATCCAGCAAGCGGCGTAAAAATGGTGTTTCGCCCCCGGGCCGGATCTGTTTTGCTGGAGGCTTTTCATGATCGAGATCCAACAGCTTTCCCTCCGCTACGGACCCAAGGTGCTCTACGATGGCATCAGCGCCCGCCTGGGGGACCGCGACCGTATTGGCCTGGTCGGCAGCAACGGCTCGGGTAAATCGACCCTGCTGAGGGTGTTGCTCGGCCGCGTGGAGACCGATGGCGGGCGGATCGACCGCACCGCTGGCACCACGCTGGGCTACCTGCCGCAGGACGGCCTGGAGGCGCACGGCCAGCCGGTGATCGACGAGGTGATGCAGGCCGACCGGCGGACTTACGAGCTGCACGCGCTGGTGGATGCGGCTACCGAGCGCCTGCATACGCTCGATCACGAGAGCGAGGCCTACCGCCACGAGCTGGAGCACATCGGCGAGCTGGAACGCGAGTTGGAAGCCCGCGAAGCCCACAAGCTGCGCGCCCGTGCCGAAAAGGTGCTCAGCGGTCTCGGTTTTGCCGAGCGGGATATGGGACGCGACTGCGGAGAGTTCTCCGGCGGCTGGCAAATGCGCATCGCGCTCTCCAAACTGCTGCTGGCGCAACCCACCTTTCTGCTGCTCGACGAGCCGACGAATCACCTTGATTTGCCCTCTCAGCGCTGGCTGGAGCAATACCTGCGCACCTACCCCGGCGGCCTCGTGCTGATTTCCCACGACCGGGCGTTCCTCGACGAGCTGACGAACAAGACCTTTGCCCTCTCGCGCGGCAAGCTGGTCGTCTACAACGGCAATTACAGCTTTTACGAGGCCGAACACGCCCAGCGCAAAGCCATCGCGCTCGCCCAGCGCGAGAGCCAGGAGCGCCAGATGGAAAAGACCCAGGCCTTCATCGACCGCTTTCGCGCCAAGGCCACCAAGGCCCGGCAGGTGCAGAGCCGCATCAAGGCAATGGAGAAGGTCGAGCTGGTCGAGATCGAGGACGACGAGGCGAGCGTCAGCTTCAAGTTCCCGCCCGCCCCACGCTGCGGCGCCACGGTGATGGAGATCAAGGACCTGCACAAGGCCTACGGTAACCTGCACCTCTTCAAGGGCTTCGACCTCAAGATCGACAAGGGCGACCGCCTCGCCGTGGTGGGCGTCAACGGCGCCGGCAAATCAACCCTCGCCCGCATGATGGCCGGAGAGGAGGCGATGGACCGCGGCACGCGCGAGCTGGGGCATCAGGCGCAGATCAGCTACTTTGCCCAGCACCAGACGGAGGCCCTCCAGCCGGACGACAACGTGGTGCAGGCCGCCATGCGCGGCATCCCGGCCACCGAACAGCAGACGCGCGACGTGCTCGGCTCGTTCCTCTTTCGCGGCGACGAGGCGTTCAAGCCGGTCAAGGTGCTCAGCGGGGGCGAGAAAAACCGTCTGGCGCTCGCCCGCATGCTGCTCCAGCCCGCCAATTTCTTCATCCTCGACGAGCCGACGAACCACCTCGACATGCAGAGCAAGCGCACCCTGCAGCAGGCTTTGCGGCTCTACGACGGCGGCTTCTGCATTATCTCCCACGACCGCGATTTCCTCGATCCGATCGTGCAGAAGGTGCTCGAAATCAGCCCCAGCGGCCACCGTATGTTCTGGGGTAATGTGACCGAATATCTGGCCAAGGTCGAAGCCGAACAGGCCGCCGCCAACGGGCTCGCCCCGGCCAACAACGGCAAGGCCCCCGCCGCCGGCAGCGCGGACAACCTCAGCGGCAAGGAGCGGCGCCAACGCGAAGCCGAGAAACGCCGCGTGCTCCAGCCCTTGCGCCAGCAAGTCGAAAAGCTCGAGGCCGAAGTGGAGCGCCTCGACGCCGCCATCGCCGCCTGGGAAGAAAAGATGAAGGACCCCGCCTTTTTCGGTCGCTCCGACGGCCTGAAGGAAGACATGCAGGCCTACGAACAAACCAAGCGCGACCAGCACAACGCAATGGAAGCCTGGGAAAACGCCACCGCCGAACTCGAGGCCGCCGAAGCCCAGTGGGGCGATTGAACGGGTGCGTAGGTGGCGCGAGGGAAGGGTGAGATTCTACCTAAAAATAACGCCACTTTAGCTTCCTCCCGAGACGGGCTTCTCTGGAGATGACGCCGGCCACCCAACGCGTCTTGGATGACACCCGCGCCCCGCCGCCCACTCCGCGACGGGCACGCGACCCCGGAGGGGTCACAGCCTGTAGCCGGCGGTTGAGCCGCCTCTGCGGCGACACCACCGGGTTTCCATCCACCACGACCGCACCTTGAAGAGGTGCCAGCAACGGCGCAGTCTCCCGCTACGGTGGCACACCCTTCGGGGTGCAGACCACGGCGTATCAGGCAACCGGTAGTGTCGGACGCTGCGCGTCCTCAACCACCGGCTAAAGGCTGGCATCCCGCCGGGATGCTGAAAGTAGGGCGCCGTCTCCATGCACGCCACCAAGCACCCAACGCGCCTTGGAGTGCGGCGTATCCCGCCGCTTTTCCGCATTGGACGCAACACCGAGCAAGTGCGTTTTCGACGGCCACGGAACCTATTTTGAGTGCGAAGCGACTCCGCTTTGACGGCGAACCTCCCTCGCGAGAAACAGCAAATCAGCGCTCAATCGCAGACGAAAACGAGGCGTATAGATTTTCCGACTCCGCTAGGAAAAGCTGAGCTAAGCTCAGCACTCAAAACGCATCGGCTTGCACGGCCCCCGCGCCCTACCGCTCCCTCCGCGACGGGCACGCGACCCCGGAGGGGTCGTAGCCTATAGCCGGTGGTTGAGCCGCCTCTGCGGCGACACCACCGGATTTCCATCCACCATGACCGCACCTTGAAAAGGTGCCAGCAACGGCGCAGTCTTCCCCCTACGGTGGCACGCCCTTCGGGGTGCAGACTACGGCGTATCAGGCAACCGGTGGTGTCGGACGCTGCGCGTCCTCAACCACCGGCTAAAGGCTGGCATCCCGCCGGGATGCGACAGCGCGAATTGCCAGCCAAATATCCGCAGGTCCGCCCACGCTCGCGCTAGAAAAGCGGCGGAATGCTGCGCATCCCAAGACGCGATGACCCGCCACGACCAGCACGGACGCCGCGCGTTACCCCCGTCACGCGAGCATGGCGCGGACTTTGCAGACGGTGCGCCAGTTGCGGCTGGTGACAGGCACGCCGAGGCAGCGTTCGACTTTGGCGGCGAGCTTCGAGGCCCAGATGCTGCCAGGCACGTGCAGGTAAAAAACGCGATCGACCAGTTCATAGCGTTCGCTGTCGCGGGAGGCTTCCAGCGAATCCCAGTTTACGTGGGTGGGCGTATCGCCGAGGAAGTTCACGTGCAGGTGCTTCGGGGTGTCGGCCACTTCGGGGAAGGGGTTGCGTTCGACCGCTGCGTGCAGCTCCTCTCCCGTGATGATCATGACTGAGGGCGCGAAGCCGAAGTCCTGCTCGATCAGCTCGGTCATCTGACGCTCCAGCTGGCGGCGGTCGGATTCACCGCTTTGGAAGACGATGTTACCGCTCTGGATGTAGGTCTGCACGGCCTCGAATCCGTTGGCGGAAAGGACAGTGCGCAGGGACTGCATCGGCAGCTTGTTGTGTCCGCCGACATTTACCCCGCGGAGCCAGGCAACGTAACGTGTCATATGGATAAAACAGGGGGTGCGGACGATACCAGAACGCCGAGCGGAATACGACCGCCCGGCGTCCCTATTCGCCTGTGGAACCGTGGGACTACCAGTCCTTCACCTCGACGGCGAAGTCCTGGCCTTCCCAGTTTGTCGTTTCGGTCCAAAAGAACGTAAAGACCACCTTGTCGCCCGGCTGCATCTGCGTGGTATCGAGGTCCACCCAATATACACCACCTCGGCCGTCTGTCTCGACGTCTTGATGATGTTTCCAGTCGTCGAAGGTGTAGCGGACCCGCGCTGGGCCGGTGAGCATCAGGCGCAGCTTGCGACCCTCGCGTATGAACGGCACCTGCGTGTCGAAGCGCCAGAACGCGCGCCCCACGGGCGCTTCGTCGGCCTGGGCATAGCGCTCGTGCGCAGCGGGAGCCCAACCAAAAACGTAGCCCTCGTGCAGGGAGCGCACCAGCTGCAGGTAGTTGGAGTGCGCCCAGACGAGCGGCGTCGCCGAGCCGGTGGGCTGGCCATTGTAAAGATCCTGCTCGGGGATGTCGTCCTCATCCCAGACTTGCTCGGCGATGAGGCCGCAGTGGTTGGCCATCTTTTCGACGCCCTGGCACAGCCGCTGGGCCTCGTCCTTCTCGCCCAGGCTCAGCTCGTAAAGCGCACGCTCCGCCGCCAGCAGCGGCCATGGGCGCCCCACTCCGGCGTTGTCAAAGGCCTCGCCGCCCGGTTTTTCGCCGTAGCCGTCGAAGCGGTAGCGATACCAGCAGGGGCCAGCCTTGGTCTCGGCGCGCAGGGTATGATCGACCGCCTTCACGGTGTCGCGGATGCGGGCGTCGTCGGCCTTGCGCAAGCCCATCCAGACGAGGGACAGCGCGTCGACGCTCGTCATCTCGCCTGCCGGCACTTCGTAGGGCGCTTCCATGCGGTTCGCCAGCGTCACGGTGGCCCCGGCGGCGTCTCCCTTGGCCACGCCCTGGAAGGGCACCACGCGCGGGAAATAACCCTCGATCTTCAGTTCCTGGGCCAGATCCGTACCGCGCACGTAGAGCCAGTCTTCGATAAAGGCGTTCCAGTCGTCCGCCGTCTCCTCCAGCAACTGGGCGAACTCCGGCTCGTCGTATTTACGGGCCAGATAGGCCCCGGCACAGAGGCCGGCCACCTCGGCCGCGAGGGTAAAGATCGGGTAGCCGCTGACTTCCTCCCACCGGTCCTGGGCCGTGCCGGGTCCGTTGATCATGAGGCGTTCCGCCGCCTTGCGCATGGCCGGCCACAGCTTGATGCCCTCCAGCTGGTCGCGGCGGTGCAGAACCTCCGCCAGCAGCAGCGCGTAAGCGGTTTCGTCGGACTGGTTGGCAGTCCAGTAGGGGCTACCGTCGAGCCACATGTTTTGCGCCCAATGGCCGTCCGCCTCCTGATTCGCGAGCAGGTAGATCAACGACTGCCGCGCCGACTGCTCGTCCTCGAGCGCGAGAAAGCCCAGGGCCGCTTCCGCCAGATCGCGGGGCCACACCAGGTGGTAGCCGCCCGACTCGCTGTTGCCGTCTTCGTGCGTGCCCCACGGGTAGGAGAGGCTCGCCACGAGCGCGCCGGGGTATTGCTTGCTGTCGTGCACGCGCAGCACCATGCGGCTCGTGTGCAGCAGGTCCTGATTCACGCCCTTCAAGTCTGGCGTGGAGCACTGGTTCTGAAAGTCGCGCCAGGCATCCGTGTAGGTATCGCAAACGGTTTCCCAGCCTTCGATGATCGACGCGTTGGCGTGGTGGGTCGCTTCGCCCGCGCTGCGCCCAAACGCCAGCACAGACAGGATCCATTCCCCGCTGCCATGCAAGTCGACTTCGCCGGTGAGCGCCACATTGCCGTCGGGCGCGCGGCGGTAGCGCTCGGTCAACTCCCCATGATCGTGCAGCTGTTGCCAGCCGTCGCTGCTGCCCACATAGCCCACGGAGCGCGCCAGCCACGGTTGATCGCAGGCTGCGGCCATCCAGGTGTTCTGGCGCTCGGCGCAGAGGTAGGGCCGGCCCTTGATGTCCATCGCAAGCCCGTTGTTGTGGGCGCCGCTGTTGCGCAGGTGCGGGTTTACGAGCAGGAACAGGCGGTAGTCGCTGCGCTTGCCCTCCAGCACCTCAAAGCGGATGCGCTGGAGCAAGACCTCGCGCGACGGGTGGCAGATGACCTCCTTGTAAATCCGGTAACGCCCCTGCTTGCAGGTGTTGGTGATCTGGTAGAACGGTACGCCCGGCTCGAGGATCTGTGTATCGTGCTCGGTGTCGGTGCGTTCTTCGGAGAAAAAGCCGTCCGGCCCGGTGACGACGAAGCCCATGTCGCGCAGGTTGGCGGAGTCGATCGTCGGGTAGAAGACTTCCTTCACCACCCCCTGGCCGAGGGTAAACCAGATCAGGCTCTCGCGCTGGAAGGCGGTGCCGACGCCATTCTTGACGGTCGACGACCAATGCGGGTCCACGCCCGGTTTGTCCGGGGCAAATTCTGCCGTGAAGGGAGCGCTCATGCGCCAGCCTACAACATGCCCCCCAGTCTTCAAGCGCCCAAGCGTGACTTTCTCCGCTTACCGTTACACTCGCGTAGGCTGCACCTTGCCCGCCGCAGCAGCATTGCAGCCTGCATAACCTCAACAGCATGAGTCGCGCTCGGTAAAACGCTCGTTTGCGCCTATACCGGAAGGTTTAGCGGCGTTCTACCCCATCGGCCGGGAGGGGTGGTACGGGATCTGCCCACGGGAGAGGCCATGTCCACTCGGTCTACCGTCAGCGGATCCACGCTCGCCGTCTGCCTCCTGCTCGGCCTGGGCGGCTGCTACCACGCGAGCGATTTCCACGCCGAACGCCCGCCGGTGGAGGTCCCGGAGTCCTTCCAGGCGGTCGCACAGGAGACGGTGCCGCCGCAGCAATGGGCCGACCTGTGGCAGGAGCCGGAGTTGGCGACGCTCCTGCAGGATACGTTTAGCCGCAACCCCAGTTGGCAACAAGCCTGGGCCCAACTCGAAGTCTCGCTGGCGCAAGCGCGTCAGGCCGGCGCGGGCCGATTGCCGCAAGTGCAAGCCACGGGGCAGATCCAACGCAGCAAGCAACCGATCATGGGCGCGACCTCGGCCCTTGCCGCCGGCGGTGGACAGCAGCAATCCGGGCAAGGCGGCAACACGCGCACGCCCGACGCCTACACCGACACCACCTACCGCGCGGGCCTCGCCGCCTCGTGGGAGCTGGACCTGTGGGGCAAGCTGGCCGCGCAGGACGCCGCCGCCGAGCGCCGGGTGGCCGCCGGCCGAGCGCAGATCGAGGGCCTCGCCATCTCCCTCGCCGCCCGCGTGACCGAAACCTACCTGCGCCTGCGCACCGCGGAAGCCCGCCTCGCCCTGCTCCACCGGCAATACGAGGCCGTGCAGGAACAGATCGCGTTGCTCGAGCGTCGGGTCGGTCAGGGTCAATCCTCCGCGCTCGACCTGTCGCAGCAGGAGCAGACGGCCGAACGGCTCCAGGGACAGGTGCAACTGGCGCAGAGTCAACGCGACCAGTATGCCCACCAGCTGGCGACCTTGACCGGCCATGCGCCGCAGAACTGGCAGCTCGACGTGGCCGACCGGTTGCCGCCGCTGCCCCCCTTGCCCGAGCCGGGCCTGCCGATCGAGCTGTTGCAGCAGCGGCCCGATCTGCAACAGGCCTTTTATGAATTTCAGGCGGTCGATGCCGAGGCCGCGGCCGCCGCCCGCGAACACCTCCCGTCGATCACCCTGTCGGCAGAGGCCTTTCTGCAGGCGACCGAGCTGGATGAACTGCTCGATACGGTCTTCTGGAGCATTGCCGGCGAGGCCCAGCAGACGATTTTCGACGGTGGCCGCATCGAAGCCCAGGAAGACGTGGCGCGCGCTCAAGCCGACGTCGCCCGCCTCTCCTATGCACAGGCGTGGCTGGATGCCTTGCGCGAAGTCGCGGACGCCCTGAGCCAGGCCCGCGAGCTGGATGCCTACGAGCAGAGCGTGCGCACCCAGCTGAGTCAGAGCGAGCAGGCGCTGGAGCTGGCGCGTTCCCGCTTCGTCAACGGGGCGGTGGGCTACCTGCGCGTGCTCGATGCCGAGCAGCAGTTGCGCGAGGCCCAGATTGCCGAGTTGGAGGCGCGCCGCGACCGCTGGCTCAACCGCCTGCAGCTCTACCGCGCCGTCGCCTCGGGTGGAGACGATCTGCCCGCCGCCGCCCGCCAAGCCACCCAAGACCTTTCCGCATCATGAATCAGAAGCGCGCCAAATGGCTCCGCTGGGGCCTGCCGATCCTTGTGCTCGCGCTGGCTGTGGGCATCACGATGGCCCTGTTTGCCTTCAAGCAGCCGCCGCAGCAAAGCGAACCCAAACGCCTCGGGCCCGTGGTGGAAACCACGGTCGTGCACCGCGAAGTGCGCCCGCTGAAGGTGCACGGCTACGGTAACGTGATGCCCGCCCGCCGGGCCTGGATCCACGCCGAAGTCGAAGGCAAGGTCGTGGAACTCAACCCTGCGGTACGCCCCGGCGGTCGCGTGGAAGAAGGCGAGCTGCTGGTGCAGATCGACCCGCGCGTCTATCGCTACCGGCTGGCCGAAGCCGAAGGACAGCTCGCTCAGGCCAAGGCCCAGCTGGCGCAGGAAGAGGGCCGGCAGGACGTGGCCGAGCTGGATTGGGAATACTATCAGGAAAACGTTGAGGAACAGGCCCAGGCCGACCGCTCGCTGGCCTTGCGCGTGCCGCAGATGCAGTCCGCCCGAGCGCAGGTCGAGACCGCAAAGGCCCAGCGCGACCGCGCCCAATTGCAGCTGGAAAAGACGCGCATCGAGGCGCCCTTCGACGGCTTCATCCGTCAGGAGCAGGTGGGGCTCGGTCAACTCGTGACGCCCCAGAGCCAACTGGTGGAGCTGATCGGCAACGCAACGTTTTGGGTCGAAGCCAGCCTGCCGGTCAAGCAGCTCGACCGCATCCACATCCCGGGTTTCAACACCGAGGCGGAACAGGGCTCCGCCGTGCGCGTGATCCAGCAACTCGGCGCCCAGCGAATCGAGCGGCAGGGTCACGTCTCCCGCCTGTATGGCGATCTGGACGAAAACGGCCGCATGGCGCGCATCCTGATCGAGGTAGACGACCCGCTGCGCCTCGATTCGACGGAGGCCGCCGCCCACGAAACCCCGGCCCTGCCCTTGCTCCTGAGCGCCTACGTGGAGGTCGTGATCGACACCCCGGCCCAGGAGAACCTGGTAAAGGTGCCATGGCGCGCGCTGCGCGAGGGCGATGAGGTCTATGTCTTCCGCGACGGCAAGATGCAGATCCAGCCGATCGAAATCGCGTGGCAGACGCCCGAAGCGCTATACGTGGCCGAAGGCCTGCAGGACGGCGACCGGCTGGTGATCTCGCCCATTTCCAATCCCGTGGACGGCATGAAGCTGCGCCGCGCCGAGCAGGTCCGCCAGAGCCAGGGCGGCAACACCGGACAGAACGCGACCGCCGCCGACCAAACCGCCCACCACGACAACGCTTCCTGAACCATGGCCGACGATTCGCAGCAGCACCCGGACGACCCGGTGAAGCGCCAGAAGGGCATTGTCGCATGGTTTGTGCAGCACCCGGTGGCGGCCAACCTGATCATGCTCATCTTCCTCGTCGGCGGCCTCGTCAGCGCCTTCGGTGTGAAACAGGAGGTCTTTCCCAACATCGAGCTCGAGATGGTCACCATCACGGTCCCCTACCCCGGTGCGGGACCGGAGGAAGTCGAGGAGGCCATTGTGCTGCCGATCGAGGATGCCGTGCGCGGCGTCGACGGCGTGGACGAGGTCCGCGCGTCCGCCTCCGAAGGCAGCGGCACCGTGATTGCGGAGCTGATCACCGGGACCGACCGCCAGCGCGCGCTGAACGACATCAAGAACGAGGTGGCGCGCATCCGCTCCTTCCCCGAGCAGGCGGAAGAGCCCATCATCACGATTCCGGACAACCGCGCCCAGGTCATCTCGCTCATCTTTTACGGCAACGCCACCCCGCAGGAGCTCAAGCGCTTGGCCGAAGAGGCCCGCCAGGAACTGCTCAACCAGACCCCCGTCACCTATACGGAGATCGACGGCCTGCCGGAGCCCGAAATCAGCATTGAGATCCCGCAGGAAAATCTGCGCCGCTACGATTTGACGCCGCAGGATGTCGCCCGCGCAGTCGACGCGGCCTCCATCGAGCTACCGGCGGGCGCGATCGAGACGCCCAGCGGCGACCTGCGCCTGCGGGTGACCGAAGAGCGCGAGCAGGGCATCGAGTTCCGCGACGTGGCCGTGATTCGCGAACCCAACGGCAGCACCGTCACGCTGGACGACCTCGGCGCGGTGATCGACGGCTTTCGCGATACCGACATCGCGGCCTACTTCAACGGCCAGCGCGCCGTGCGGCTCAAGATCTACCGGGTGGGCGACCAGACGCCGCTCATGATCACTGGCGCAGTCGAGAAGTTCCTCGAGCGCAAGCGGGCGGAGCTGCCCGACGACCTGCACATCGCCACCTGGAACGACCGCAGCCAGCTCTTCAAGGACCGCATCGGCCTGCTGGTTGAAAATGGGCGGCTCGGCATCATCCTCGTGCTGGTCATCCTCGGCCTGTTCCTGCGCCCGCGCCTCGCGTTCTGGGTCACGCTCGGGCTGCCCATCGCGCTGTTGGGGGCCTTCGTCTTCATGCCCTTCTTCGATGTGTCGATCAACATGATCTCGCTCTTCGCCTTTCTGCTGGTGCTGGGCATCGTGGTGGACGACGCGATCGTGGTCGGCGAAGCAATCTCGGACAAACGCCGCGAAGAGGACAACCCGACGCTCGCCGCCATCCTCGGCACCCGCGAGGTGCTCACGCCGGTCATCTTTGCCGTCATGACCACCGTGGTTGCCTTCGCGCCGCTTCTGATGGTGCCGGGCGCGATGGGCAAGTTCTTTCAGGAGATCCCGCTCATCGTCATCCCCATCCTGCTGATTTCACTGGTCGAATCCCTGCTCGTGCTGCCCTCCCACCTCGCGCGGCACGCGGGCGACCCCAACCAGAAGCCGCAGGGCAAGAGCGTCTTTGCCAAGCTGAGCCGCGCCCAGGATCGCTTCTCGGAAGGCTTCCGCAACTGGGTGGATCGCCACTACCCGCCCTTTGCCCGCCGCGTGCTGGAGTGGCGCTACCTCACCATTGCTGCGGCCTACGGGCTCCTGATCGTCATCATAGGCTTTGTCATGAGCGGCTACCTGCCGACGACCTTCCTGCCCAAGATCGCCAGCGACCGCGTCACCGTCGCCCTGACCATGCCCTACGGCACCTCCCAGGAACAGACGGAAGCCGCGATGCGCCAGATCGTGCAGGCCGGCAGCACCGCGCTCGACGACCTGAAGCAGGATGCGGACGATCAGGAGGACGCGCAGATCAGCGAAGGCACCTTTTCCATCGTCGGCACCCAGGCCACCAGCGCCAGCGGGCCGGATACCTTTGGCGGCAGCGGTTCGGGCAGCCACCTGGCCGCGATCGAGATCTTTCTGGTGCCCTCGGCCCAGCGCGATGTCTCGACCAGCGCCTTTTCGGAAAAATGGCGCGAGCAGATCGGCGAGGTGCCGGGCGCGGAAAGCCTGAAGGTGAGCTACGACATCGGCCCCGCCACCGGCTCCGCCGTCTCCCTGCAACTCGTCCACCACGATTTGCGCACCCTGCGCGCCGCCTCGGGCGAACTGGCCGACCGCCTGCGCCAATACAACGGCGTGCGCGATGTGGACGACGGCTTTCAGGAGGGCAAGGAACAGATCGACCTGACCCTGCGCCCTTCCGCCCGCGCGCTCGGGCTCACGGAGGCCTCGCTGGCCCGGCAGCTACGCGGCGCGATCTACGGGGCCGAGGTCGAGCGCCAGCAGCGCGGGCGGGACGAGTTACGCGTGTACGTGCGCCTGCCCGACGATGAGCGCAACACCGGCTACCTCGTCGACAACCTCATCATCCGCACGCCCAATGGGGGCGAAATCCCGCTGCCCGAAGCCGCTTTCTTCGACCGGGGCCGCTCGGCCACCAGTATCAACCGGCAGGACGGTCGTCGCGTGGCGGAAGTCACGGCCGAAGTCGACCAGAGCGTCACGACCGGCGGCGCTATCACCTCTCAATTGCTCAGCAAGGAACTGCCGAAGCTGCAGCAAAAATACCCCGGGCTGGAGAAATTCGTCTCCGGCGAGCAGGAATCGCAAGCGGAGGCGATGGGCGCGCTCGGCAAGGGCATGCTCATCGCCCTGCTGGTGATGTACGGGCTCATGGCCGTCGTGTTCAACAGCTATCTGCAGCCCATCATCATCCTGCTGGTAGTACCGTTCGGCCTCATCGGCGCCGTCTTCGGCCACCTCCTGCTCGGCTACAACCTCAGCATCGTCAGCATGTTCGGCCTCGTCGCCCTCAGCGGCGTGGTCATCAACGACTCCCTCGTGCTCGTGGCCGCCGTCAACGACCGCCGGCGGGAGGGCATGGACCTGCGGGAGGCCCTCGTCGACGCCGGGCGCCGCCGCTTCCGCCCGGTCATCCTCACCTCACTGACCACCTTCATGGGGCTGGCGCCGATGATTTTCGAGACCGCCGTGCAAGCCCGCTTCATCATCCCCATGGCGCTCAGCCTCGGCTTTGGCGTGCTGTTCGTCACCGTCATCACCTTGCTGCTGGTACCGGCTACGTATTTGGCCGCCGAGGATATGAAGCACGGGATGAAGAAGATTGGGCGCCTCTACCAGAAGGATCGGCAGACTGAAGGCTCTACCTCGCGCGCCTGAGCCCCTCAATTGTTACAGGAGTGTGACAAATTAACTGGAGCGTTACATTTCGGCAACGAGATTGCCTTCGCCTTTACAACCCCGGGCTTCTGCCGAGTAGTGTGGATTCGATATGGGCAAAAAGGTTGAACTGCATGTTTCAACCTGCAGGCTCTATCGGATCCTCATCGACTGCGGTATGGAAACACTCTTCATGGTCATCGGATTTTTGTTGGCGGCGTATGCCATCGTCGCCAACGACTCCATTCAAACCTTGGGCACCTTTCTGGCGTCCAACAGCAAACGACCCTGGTGGCTCCTGTTCGCGTTTGCCGCCACGGTGATGGTCGCGACCATCCTCTGGGGCTGGTTCCACGGCGACGCGACCCACGGGCGCCTCAACAAATTTCCCGATTTCACTGAAATCCACTTCAACTGGACGCACCTGGTGGCCCCGGCCATCCTGCTGGCGCTGACGCGCTGGGGCTTCCCGGTCAGCACCTCCTTTCTGATCCTGCTCGTCTTCATGGGCTCGGCCCTGCCGGGCATGTTGACGAAGACCATTATCGGCTACGGCGTGGCCCTGGGCCTCGGGCTCGTGATCTACCTCGCCATTTCGCGCCTCTTCGAGCAAAAGTGGAGCCAGAACCCGGCCATCCCCGGGGCAGGCAACGGCGAGGCCAACGTGCCGACGGTCGAAGGCAACCTGCAACTCAAGGCGCATGAGCCGGCCATAGGCTGGGTGATCGCTCAGTGGGTCTCGACCGCCGTGCTCTGGAGCGGCTGGCTGACCCAGGACCTGGCGAATGTCTTCATCTACCTGCCGCGCCCCCTCGATACGAGCTGGTTGATCGGCGGCCTTGCCTGGATGGTCGTGATTCAGGCCTTCATCTTCTGGTCGCACGGGGGCGCCATCCAGCGTGTGGTGCTGCAAAAGCGCAACACGGTCGACATCCGGTCCGCCACCCTGATCGACCTGCTCTACGGCGTGATCCTCTGGTATTTCAAGTTCTACAACAGCATGCCGATGAGCACCACCTGGGTCTTTATCGGACTGTTGGCGGGTCGCGAAATCGGACTGCGCATGATGGACCGCCCCAACACCGCGGGCGTCGGCTTCAAGCTCATGGCGCTCGACCTCGCCAAGGCGGGCACCGGACTCGCGGTGAGCGTGCTGATCGCGCTCGGCCTGCCCGTGATCAACACCGCCCTGCAGGGCTCCGCCGACCTCAGCGCGCTGCACAACTCCTTCAACCAGATCGCGGCGGCCATCTCTGCCGTGGCCGTGGTCGTGTTGCCACTCTACATCCTGCGCCTGCGCGAATACGAGGGGCTGGAGCCAGCGGAGGCGACCGCTACGGTGCAGGCCTAGCGCAAGCACCCATCCTTTTGTCCACGCCGGAGCCTTCAGGTTCCGGCGTTTTTTTGTGCCTCGCCTACGCGATCAGCAGCGTCGCCAGGTCGAGCACGTTGAGCAGCGCCAGCCCCAGGAGAATCACGAAGCTGAGAAAGCGCAGCTTGTTCAGCGAACGCAGACAGATATCCGGCGGGATCGAACGGCCCATCCGGGCCAGCAACACAAAGAAACCGAACCAGCACCCGGCGCCCAGGCTCAACCCCGCCAGAAACAAGGGCAACCAGCTGACGAAGTCCCACGGCTCCGGCAAACGCTGCGCCAGGTTGAGCGCGCCCACACCAAACACATACGTGCCCCAAAAGAACAAGGGGCGGCGCAGGGCGCGCCAGGCCAGCCCCCGCCGGGCGCCCGGCTCCAGCGAAAACGAAAGCTGTGAGAGTGCCGGCGCGCGCCGCACGGCCAGAGCGGAGCCGAACAGGCAAATCGTGGCCAGCCCGCCCAGCAAGAGCGTGGCCGGCCGCGCATACCACGACAATACGAGCCAAACGGAGCAAACCAGCCCCATCGCCCAGACGAGGCCCGCCATAAGCGCGGCCTGGACTTGCCAGGCGACCCGAAGGTAGCCGCTGTAAGCCAGCTGGCACAGCCAGACAGTGGCACTGGCAAAAGAAGCCGCGAAAAGCACCCCCACCCAGCTTCCCGCCATGATGGGCCACAGCAGCTCGCTCATCTGTCCCGCAAGGCTGGAGGCTCACCCTGCGTGTCCACCTCCCAGCGCAGCACCGTCTCGATTGCCTCCGGCACCACCTGGATGTCGAACTCTGTATCGAGCGAAGCGCACAGCTGGTGCATACGTTCCTCGATTTCGGCAAACAACTCGGGCCGCTTGGACTCGTAGCGCCAGAACAGCTCGAGCACGTCGCCATGACGCTCCAGCTGGCAGTGCAGGACACCCTGCCCCGTCACTTCGCCGACCTGAAACATGATGCAGGCCACGAGCAGATCGCGCCAGCGAGACTCCGGGATGTGGAGCCGTGCACTCTCCGCATTGGTGTGGCACTCCCACTTCATGCCGCGCGGCAACAGGTTTTGCAGCAGCTCCTGATTGGTCTCCAGCCACGCGATCGCCTCGACCCATTCCACGCTGCTGTCCTCCGTCAGGATCTCCCGCATGTTGGCCAGCTGCGTCTTGAGCTTCTGGGCCGCGAGATACACCTCTTCCCAATCCTCGATACACTCCTCGTCGGGAGTGCTGTCGCGCCAGCTCTCGGCCAGCGACAAGACCCCCAGCAGTTGATTGCCGCCGTCGTGCAGCAACTTGCGGAGGGCTTGGGTTCGGGCTTCTTCTGCCCAGGGAGCAAAGCGAGACAGCGATGTGCTAATGGCCATGATCTATTTATTGGGGGATCGGTATCCCGGCGTCGCGGTATTGCCGTAGCTTGTTACGCATCGTTCGCAGGCTGATGCCAAGCCGTTCGGCGGCGCGCGTCCGGTTGCCTTGATAGGCGCTCAGGGTGGTCAATATATGCTCTCGTTCAACTTCTTCCAGTGGCGGCAGGTTTTCCGGGGCGAGCGAGGCAAAACTACGCACCGTAGGGCCTGCCCCGTTTCCGTGGCTCGCGTCCGGTGCCGCCTCGGACTCAGCGATCGAGCCCAATCCCAACGCCGCAGGCTGGATCGCGCCGCCGCCGCTGGTCATGATGACGGCCCGTTCAATCAAATTGCGCAGCTCACGCACGTTACCGGGCCAATCGTGGTTCAACAGCGCCTGCAACGCCTCCGGGCTGAGGCCGGTCACCTCCACCCCGTGTTGCCGCCGGGCCAACTCGATGAAATAGCGCGCGATCAGCGGGATGTCGTCCCGACGCTCCCGCAGGGGCGGATTATAGATGGGGAACACGTTGAGGCGGTAGTACAGGTCCTGACGAAACTCCCCCCGCTCCACTGCCTTCTCCAGCGTACGGTTGGTCGTGGCGATCACTCGCACATCCACGTGGATCGTGCTCGTGCCCCCCACGCGCTCAAATTCCTGCTCCTGCAACACCCGCAACAACTTGGCCTGCAAGGCGGGTGACACCTCGCTGATTTCGTCCAGCAGGATCGTACCGCCGTCGGCCAGTTCAAAGCGGCCCGCGTGCCGGCGGTCCGCCCCGGTGAAGGCCCCCTTTTCGTGGCCGAAGAACTCGCTCTCGATCAGCGTCTCGGAGATCGCCGCGCAGTTCACCCGGATGAAGGGCTGGTCCCGGCGGTCGCTATTGCGGTGGATTTCCTTGGCGATCAACTCCTTACCCGTCCCGCTCTCTCCGTGGATCAGCACGGTGGCCTGAGTCGGGGCCACGCGGCGGATCAAGTCCTTGACCTGTTTCATGCCGCCGCTCTGGCCAATGAGCAGCGAGTCCTGCTGTTGCTCGTCCGCACCACTGTAAAAGCGCGTGAGCTGGCGCACGCGGCGGTAATCCTCCGCCTTTTTCACCACCACGTCGACCTGCTCGTTGGGGAAGGGCTTGATCAGGTAATCGAACGCTCCGGAACGCATACACTGGATCGCCGCATCGGCATTGCCGAAACCCGTCATGATCACGACCATGGGCGCGTCGGGCATCTGGGCGATTTCACGCAAAAACTCCGAGCCCTCGCCGTCCGGCAGGCGTTCGTCCAGAAAGATCAGATCGTAGGCCAGTTGCTGCAGCGAATCGCGCGCATCCTGCAGGCTCTCGGCCGCGCCGACCTGGTAGTTACGTTTGCGCAGCCACGTGGACAGGGCCCGCCGCACAATGCGCTCATCATCCACGATCAGAATGCGGTCAAACGCCATGCTCTATGACTAGGCAACTATTGCCGCTCAGACAAGCTTCAAGCGCTATTCTTCGGGCTCCAGATTCGTCGCCCGAATCTCCTCGATCGGCACATGCGGCGCGCCGTGGATGCGCACGTTCACCCGCCCTGGCAACGCCTCGCCTTCGATCTCGACCGCCACGCCGTCCCGCAAATTGCTCAGGACCTCTCGGCTGCCGTCATAGATAAACAGATCGAGGTCGACGCCAGAGACCGGCTTGTCCCCCGTGAACGTCATCAGGTGATCGAAGCGCACCTTGCCCTCGGCAGGCGTCAATGGCCGCACCGCGGCATTGCCCCAGGATTTCGGCACCCCACTGCGCTCGACGCGGAAGGTCTGCTCGTCCTCCGCCTCCAGGCCCAGGTTTTCGGCATCAAAGGCGGCCGCATCCCGCAAAAACTGATACTCGCGGCCCGCTTCCAGCTCGCCCTGCTCGAGCTGATGCGGATATGTGCCCTTACGGTATTTGCCGGCGCCAATGGTCAGCTGGCCGAACACATTGGTGCAGTCCCGAAACTCCACCAGCGTCTCGCCGTTGATCTGGTCGCCGTTAAAAAAGATGTTCGTGTAGTCAAAATTGATGACATTGCACTTCTCGAAAATCAGGACGGGATGGGTCGGCTTGTTGCGCTCGACGACATGGCTCTCCAGCTTGCGCCCGTCGAAAATAATGTGATTGGCAGGCCCGACGATCTTGATCGCGGTACTGCGAAAGCCCTCCATCATGCGAGCCCCAAAAAAGACCTGGTTGGTCCAGTAACGCGGCCCGGAGTGGATCTCGATGGCTGGCAGCCCGTTTTTGTCACCGCCGCCCATGAAGCGGGCATACAGCTCCGAATCGAAGACCTGCTCCGCATACAGCAGGCGGTATCCGCCCGGCCGGTCCTCGTTGGCAAATGGACCGGTAATCGTGACGGTCGAGTCGATCTGCAACAGCGCCACGCCCGTCGCCACGATCAAATCGCTGCTGAACTCCACGCTGCCGCCAAAGATCTGCAAGTGGTCCAGGTGCAGCTGCCGCAGCTGTTGCTTGATGGGAAAGCCGCCGTCCATCAGCAGGCCGACGCCATCCACCGTGCGGCGCAACATCGATGAGGTGGAATCTCGCATGTTGCCCTGCGTATACGACATGCCGGAGATGCGCCCGCCCTGGGGAAAACGTACCGGCTCGCTGCCGATATTGAAGGTGCCGGCGATCAGAATCGTCCGTGAGATCGCAAAGGCGCTGTTGAGATGCGGCGCGTTATGCTCCCCTTCCCGGCCCCGCCCGCTGGCACCAAACCACTGAGGCCGGGCAAAGCCATTGGCGATCGCACCATCCAGATACGTTGCCGATGCATCCGCCCACTGGCGCGACGTATCTTCCACGAAGTGCTCGAAGTGCCATTTGCCGTCCGCATCTGGATGCACCATGACGCCGCCGCCCGCGTGGACAACCAGATCCGTCGGTGTCGTCAGCGCGCCGCCAATATAGGCGCGTCCGCCATCGAGCACCAGGGGTCCATTGCGCCCTTTCATGAAACCCAGCAGGTGACGGAAACGCTCGCCGTTGACCTCCGCGTCCTGGGGATCGTCGGAAGTGCGGACGCCCGCCCAGCGCCACGAAACACCGGAAACGTCCGCCGCGTCCAGGCGTCGCCAATACAACGGCTGCTCGCCCTGCGCCTTCCAGACGGTCACCGCATTTTCCGCCCCCTCGCCCAACAGGCCCGAGCGGTCGAGGTAGAACTCCCCACCACCACCGTCGCCCGGTTCGTCAAAACCGGCGACTACAGCCACCGTGCGGTGTGCCAGGCCGTTCGTCGGTGCATCCTCGAGGTCCTGAATCGAATCGAAACGAAGCAGCTGACCCCACAGGGAGGGAGCGGCGAACACCATCAACAGCAGCAGGATGCCCCGGCAACGAAAGTCGACGAAACCCTGCGCTCGAGCCAAGAGAGCGTCCTTCCTCATAGGCTGCACGATTGGCCGCCCGGGAGGCGAGTTCAAGTCAAACAGGCTATTTTGCGGCCGCCTGAGGAGTGGTATCTACGTTGGCACTACGGCGAGCTACCAGAATCAGCCCAACGCCCACTAAAATAAAGACGACCGAATAGAAGGTGCCGCGACTCAACCCGAGTATGAGGCTTGCGTCGGGCTCGCGGAATACTTCCCCAATCATGCGCAAGATGGCGTAGGCGATCAGAAACTCGCCGGTCAGGTGCCCCGGCTTGACCTTTTGCGGATCGCGCGTCCAGAAGCGGAGCTGCATGTAGACAAACAATACGAGCCCCTCCAGCGCCGCCTCGTAGAGCTGGGACGCATGGCGGGGATTCACGTAGCGGCCGAGCTGCTCACTGTAGGTGGTGAAGAGGTCGGGCCGGAAGTAAGGCCGCTGCTGAGCGTCGGGAAAGATGACGGCGTACTTGAAATCCGTCACCTTGCCCCACAGCTCGCCATTGATGAAGTTGGCGATACGGCCGAAGAACAGCCCGGGCGGCGCCGTCGTCGCCACGATATCCGCCAGCGCACGCGTATCGAAGTGGAAGCGACGGGCGCAAAAACATAGCGCCAGCGCTACGCCGATGAAACCGCCGTGGCTCGCCATGCCCCCGTCCCACACCTCGAACAGCTTCAACGGGTTGGGCCAGAACAGGCTCGGCCGGTAGAGGATCGCGTAACCGAGGCGGCCACCGGCGAAAACCCCGATGACCAGCGCGTAGAAAAGCGTTTCGCGCTTCGGCCCGTCGAGAAAGGACCGGCCCCGCTGGTAATACAGCCGCAGCAGCCACCAGGCGAGGAAGAGACCAACCAGATAGGCGGCCCCATACCACCGCGGGCCGATGCCTTCGCGGATCTGAAAGATAAACGGGTCGAGATCGTGCACCCAGAAAGCCAGCCCGGCAAGCAAGTCCATCGCAGGCTATAGACGCTTTACACGCCGTAGCGTCAAGGGTGAAGCGTGAGGGGCCGCCTTCAGTCAGGCTCGGGCGTGATTGTAGGAGCCGTTGGTGCGTTCGGCTTCCGGGGTGGCCGGCGGGCGCTTCTCGGCTCGCTTCTTGGCCAGCTCGCGCATGTCCACCGCTACGTCGGAGTGCTCGTAAATCTCGTCGCCCAGCAGCTGCTCCACGATGTCTTCCATTGAGATTACGCCCGCGGTGGAGCCAAACTCGTCGACCACCACGGCGATCTGCTGGTGCTTGCGCAAGAACAGCTGCATGGCATCCAGCGCACTGGCGGTCTCCGGCACAAAGACGGCATCGCGCATCAAGTCGCGCATCGTCGTCTCCTCCTGGTCCTCACCGTAGGCCTCGAGGATGTCACGGCGGCGTACCATGCCCACCACGTTGTCGATGTTCTCCTCGTAGACGGGGATGCGGGCAAACGGGATGTTGCGGAAGTCCGTCATCACTTCGCCCACTTTGGCGCTGTCCCGCAGAAACATCACCACCGTGCGCGGCGTCATGATGTCTTCCACCCGCCGGTCGTCGAGGCTGAGGGCGTTGGAGATCAGGTCGCGCTCGCTGTCGCTGAGGGCGCCCATCTTGGCGCTGCGCTCGGCCAGCAGGCGGATTTCCTCCTCCTGCTCTTCCTCCGTCGGCGCCGGCACCACGACCATGAAGGAGAGGAGCTTGCGCGCCATGAGGCTGAACGGCTTCATGATTACCCGGATGACGAGCAGCGGATCCACCAGCCACGAGCCCAGACTCCGGCGATAGGCGACACCGATGTTCTTCGGGATGATCTCGGAAAAGACGAGGATCGAAACCGTCATGAAGATCGACAGCAGCCAAACGCCCGGGATGATCCAGTAGACCGAGTCGCTGACCTCCGGCACCCGTGCACCGATGGCGCCGACCACGGTGGCACCCGCAGTGTTGGCGATGGTGTTGAGCGTGAGGATGGCGGCGCTGCTCTCCTCGATCCGCTCCTTGAAGCGGGCCAGCAACCGGCCACGCCGAGGATGCTCACGTTTCATCACCTCGACTTCCGTCACGGTGGTCGAGAGGATAAACGCTTCGAGCAGGGAACAGAACGCGGAAGTTCCCAACGTAAAGAGGATCGCCAGAACCAACGCTACCATTGGTCCCGCCTTTCCCGTAGCGGCACGGTCAGTGCAAATGGGGCATCGGGCCGTCGCCCGCGCGGACTACTCTCACCTTCGCAATCGTCGGTGTCGCTCATCATGTTTTGCCCACACCCGGGGCAACTCATGAGCGTTGCCCAAAACCTGCGCCTTGGCAAGTGTGGGAAATGGAAAGTCGCGCGGAGGACGCCGCGATCGAATGGTGCTAGTGGTGACGTTTCAGAAACGAAAGCTCCTCGCCTTGCACGGCATCGAACTCCGAACCGGCCAGATCTCCCCAACCATCGTCCTTGTCGGCCGCCTTCCGGGCTGTCTTTTTGGCCCCGGACTGCGGTTCATGCGAAGACTTGGCCTGCGCTTGCGGCTTTGCGTCCTCCCGGGCGTTCGCGCGGTGGCTCTTGCGTCCGCCGCGCACGATCGCATCCAGCTGGCTTACCCCTCCCAGCAATTCCGCCGCGAGCGCATTCAGCTCTTCGGCCGACGAGGAAGACTCTTCCGCCCCGGCGGCGTTCTTTTGCACCACGGCATCCATTTCGAGCACCGCCTTGCCGACCTGGTCTACGCCGGAGGACTGCTGCAGCGAGGCATCGGCCACCCCGGTCAGCAACTCCGCGACCTCTGCCGACTTCTGACTCAGGGTCGAAAACACATCGTTGCAATCCGTCACCAGGCGCTGGCCTTGCTCGATGCGCGAGACGCCGTTTTCAATCATGCTGCTGGTAGAGCGAGCGGCTTCGGCGGACCGGTTGGCGAGGCTGCGCACCTCTTCGGCCACCACCGCAAAGCCGGCGCCCGATTCCCCCGCGCGGGCAGCTTCCACCGCCGCATTGAGCGCCAACAGGTTGGTCTGGAAGGCGATCTCGTCGATCGTGCGGATAATCTTCTGCGTTTCCTGGTTGGCTTCGGCAATCTCCTGCATGCTGGCAGTCAGCCTGGATAAGCGCGCGCTGGCCTCTTCGATGGAGGCCATCGCCTCCTGCATCATGTGGTTGGAGCGCTGCGAATGCTCAGCGTTGCTCTTGGCCATGGAGGCGATTTCTTCCAACGAGGCCGAGGTCTCTTCGATGGCCGCCGCCTGCTGGCAAGAACCGGCCGCCAGCTCATTGCTCGAGTTGGCAATGAAATTCGCAGCGGTGGCCACCTGTTCCGAGCTGGTGGAAAGCATGTCGCTGGTTTTACCGAGCTGGCGCGACAGGTTGCGGCTGATATACCACCCCATCGGGGCCAGACAGCCGACGATCAAAAACGCGGCGATACCGGTCGCGATCCACTGCAACTGATGGGCCTTGCGCTCCATCTGCGCCACCGATGCCGCCTGCTGCGCGGCGACGTTGTCGAGATATACGCCGCTACCGATCCACACGTCCGTGCCGGGGATCATGCGTGCGTAAGAAACTTTCGGCGCCGGTCCGACACCGGGCTTTTCAAAGACATAGTTGAGGAAGCCACCGCCGGACGAAGCCACGCGGTGCAACTCCTGGATCACCATGACGCCATTGAGGTCTTTCGTATCCTTGGCGTCCTTGCCTTCCTTCGCCGCCGGATCCGGCGG
>Ga0163227_100036_pt1 | contig 59358 bp, 58 predicted proteins | sample MSEWel2016_09_14_2_FD_113148 | JGI IMG/M metagenome (GOLD analysis project Ga0163227, IMG submission 113148) | Subsurface microbial communities from deep shales in West Virginia, USA - MSEEL Well Study Marcellus 5H_2016_09_14 ...
ACGTTCCGGTGGCTTAACAGTCGTATATCGCGGCTTGGAAAAGAAGGCCATTAAGAACAAGTTGCGCAGTCAACCCCCCGACGTCAACACGTCAGCCGTGTGCGAGGGTCAGGACCCGGGTCCGCTCAACGCCCGCCCGACGCAGCACCTTGGCACACGCATTGACCGTTGCCCCCGTCGTCAGCACATCGTCCACCACCACATGCAGGCGGCCGGGCTCGACCACCGCCCCCGGCGCAAGCTCAAACGCCCCCCGCACATTTTCCTGGCGCTGCGCCCGCGTCAGATCCGTCTGCGTAGGCGTTTCGCGCACCCGCCGCAACAGGAGCCGCACCTCCGCCCCCGGGATGGCGCCAGCGAACGCACAGGCCAGTTCATGGCTCTGATTGAAGCCGCGCTCGCGTTCGCGCCGCGGGTAGAGCGGCACGGGCACCAGCACCGCCCCGGCCGCCAGCTGCCGCAACTCCAGCCGGCGCTTGAGCAGCAGCGGAATGTCTTCCAGCAGGTAGAGGCCGCCGTGGTATTTCAGCTCGTGCACCCAGCGCCGCCCCGTCTCGGTGTAGCGAAAGATCGCCCGCCCCCGCTCGAAAACCGGCTGGAGGTCCACGCAACGCGGGCAGCTGCGCGGCGATTCCACCCGCCCGGCATAAGGATAGCCGCAGGTCTCGCAACACGGCGGCTCGATGAACTCCCAGCCCGCCCGACAGTCTGCACAGACATAGCGGTACGCGCCCGCCTCCACCACCCCGGCGCAAAGCGCGCAAGTGGGCGGGAAGAGCAAGTCGAGGAAAGGACGTAACGAGGGCCGGCGGAACAAGATGAACAACCTCCTAACCCTTCATGACGGTCGCGTAAATACCCTTTATTGCGCCCGCCCGCAAACGGCCTCCCGGCTTGCTTGTAGAAGTTCAAGCGCTTACGCCCCAAAGCCCGGATTCGAGCGGTCTGAGCGGCATTTTTCTCTGGCCAGCGGGGTTCAGCTCGGGCAATATCACCATTTTACATTTCCGCACAATTTCGTTCATTATCAATGAGTACCGAAGCAGCGAAACAAGGGTCCTACGACGCCTCACAGATTCAAAAGCTCGAAGGACTTGAAGGGGTGCGGAAGCGCCCCGACATGTACATCGGCGACACGAATGAACGGGGCCTCCACCACTGCGTTTTTGAGATTGTCGACAACTCCATCGACGAGGCCCTGGCCGGCTATTGCGACACCATCAAGGTGACGTTACACGGCGAAGGCTCCGTCAGCGTGGAGGACAACGGCCGTGGCGTCCCCGTCGACATGCACCCCAAATACAACATGCCGGCGGTCGAGCTGGTCATGACCAACCTGCACGCCGGCGGCAAGTTCGGCAAGGGCGCCTATCAGGTCTCCGGCGGTCTGCACGGGGTCGGCGCCAAGTGCGTGAATGCCCTTTCGGAGTGGTTCGAGGTCGAAGTCAGCCGCGACGGCAAGGTCCACCACATGGCCTTCAGCCGCGGCAAGACGACCGAGAAGATGAGCGTGATCGGCTCCACCAAAAAGACCGGCACCAAGATCAGCTGGCTGCCCGATCCCGAGATCTTCGAGACCACGCGCGAATACAAGTACGACTTGCTGGCCAAGCGCCTGCGCGAGCTCGCCTTCCTCAATCCCGGCATCAACATCGTGCTGACGGACGAGCGCAACGGCAAGACCGAGACCTATCTCTTCCGCGATGGCCTGGCCGAATACGTGCGCTTCCTCAACCGCAGCAAGGCGGTGTTGCACGACGACCCGATCGCCTTCAGCGGCGAGGCGCTGGCCAACGAAGCCAATGCCGACTCCGCCAAGATCATCGTCGATATCGCGCTGCAGTACAACGACACCTTTGCCGACCAGATCTTTGCCTACGCCAACTCGATCCACAACTTCGAGGGCGGCACGCACTTGAGCGGTTTCCGCACCGCCCTGACCCGCGTGATCAACAACTACGGCAAGGCCAACGGCATCCTGAAAGAAAAGGATCCCAACCTCAGCGGCGACGACGTGCGCGAGGGCCTCACGGCGGTCATCTCCGTCAAGGTGCCGGAACCGCGCTTCGAGGGTCAGACCAAGACCAAGCTTTCCAACGGCGAAGTCGACGGCATCGTGCAGAAGATCGTGGGCGAAAAGCTCAAGTACGCCTTCGAGACCGATCCGAACCTCGCCAAGAAGATCATCAACAAGTCCCTCAACGCCGCCCGCGCGCGCGAAGCCGCCCGCAAGGCCCGCGAAACGGTGCGCAAGGGGGCGCTCTCCACCGGTGGCCTGCCGGGCAAGCTGGCCGACTGCTCCGAGAAGGATCCATCGATCTGCGAGATCTTCATCGTGGAGGGTGACTCCGCCGGCGGCTCCGCCAAACAGGGCCGCGACCGCCGCTATCAGGCCATTCTCCCGATCCGGGGCAAGCTCCTGAACGTCGAGAAGGCCCGCTTGGACAAGGTGCTCAACAACAATGAAATCCGGGCCATCATCACCGCGATGGGCACGGGCATCGGCGATCACGAGGGCGACGGTGCGTTCGACGCCGGCAAGGCACGCTACCACAAGATCATCATCATGTGTGACGCGGACGTGGACGGCGCCCACATCGCCACCTTGTTGCTGACCTTCCTCTACCGCCAGATGCGCGGCCTGATCGAGAACGGCTACGTCTACATGGCCCAGCCGCCGCTCTACAAGATCAAGCGCAAGAAGCGGGAGCAGTACATCGACACCGAGGAACAGCTCAACCGCATCCTGATCGAGCTCGGCTCCGAAGACGTGACCTTGCTGCGACTGCGCGACCAGCACCAGTTCCCCGGCGCCAAGGTCGACAAGATCGTGGAAAACCTGGCCTACCTCGAGCGCCTCGGCAATGGTGTGACCCGTTACGGTTGCGCGCTCGACCACTTCCTCGACCAGCACGATGCCGAACAGGTCTTGCCCAAGTATCTCGTGCGCATCCGCACCGGTAATGACGAAGTGTTCCGCTTCCTGCGCAACGAGGAAGAGCGCACCCGCTTCATCACCGAAGAGAGCATCGAAGACGCTTATGCCGAAACGATCGTGCGCATGGTCCCCTCCGGCGACCGCATGGTCAATCAGCGCCTGAGCATCCACGAAATCTTCGAAGCAACCGCGATGACGAAGGTCTTGCGCGAGCTCGTAAAGCTCGGTCTTTCGGTCGAACAATGGAGCCGAGGCGACGCGCCGCGTTATCACTTGTTCGAGAACTTCGGCGACGAGAAGAAGGAGACCAAGCTCGAACTCAACAGCATCCTCGACCTGTTGCCCGCCATTCGCGAATTCGGCCGCCGCGGCCTCAGTATTCAGCGCTACAAGGGTCTCGGTGAAATGAACCCGAAGCAGCTCTTCGACACCACGATGAACCCGGAAACGCGCCGCCTGTTGAAGGTCAACATCGACGACGCCGCCAAAGCCGAGCTCACCTTCACCATGCTCATGGGCGACGACGTCCCCAGCCGCCGCGCCTTCATCGAAGACAACGCCCTGAACACGAGCAACCTCGACGTATAAAGAAGTCATTACAATTCAAACAGAAGGACGCAAAGAACACGAAGAAGATGAACAAAATCGAGAGAGCAGATCAGCTATCCCGAATAGTGATAGGTGCGGCGATTGAAGTGCACCGCGAGCTCGGGCCTGGGTTGCTCGAATCGATTTACCAAAAGTGCCTGGCGCATGAAATTATGCTGCGCGGGATTCAAGTGCGACAACAAGCTGAAGTCTGCATCCGCTACAAGGACCTGTCTATTGATGAGAAGCTGAAATGCGACCTACTCGTCGACGATTGCCTTCTTATTGAATTAAAAGCGGTTGAAACCATTCTTCCCGTCCATAAGGCGCAGACAATCAGTTATCTAAAACTGCTCGATCTTCCTCTGGGTCTCCTGATTAATTTCCATGAATACCGGCTGGTCGATGGACTGCACAGACTCAAATTCAACGCCTCTTCTTCTCTCCTTACTTCGTGCTCTTAGTGTTCTTCTGTTAATCATTTTTTTCTATTTTTAATTCTTTCTTCTCATGTATTCTGCGAATGAAAAGCTGACCCCTACGAACATCACCGAGGTGATGGAACGGGCCTACATCGACTATTCCATGTCGGTGATCATCAGCCGGGCGCTGCCGGATGCACGCGACGGGCTGAAGCCGGTGCAACGGCGCATCCTCTATGCCATGATCCGGCAAGGGATGTTGCACAACCGGCCCTTCCACAAGTGCGCCAAGGTGGTCGGCGACGTGATCGGTAACTACCACCCGCACGGTGACCAGGCCGTCTACGATACCCTCGTGCGCCTGGCGCAGAACTGGGTCATGCGCACCCCGCTGATCGATCCGCAGGGCAACTTCGGCAGCATCGATAACGACCCCCCGGCCGCCTATCGTTACACCGAGTGTCGCCTCACCTCCTCCGCCGAGGCCCTCCTGCACGACCTCGACGAAAATACGGTCGACTTTGCCCCCAACTACAATGAGGAGACGACCGAGCCGACCGTGCTGCCCAGCGCCCTGCCCGCGCTGCTCATGAACGGCTCGACGGGCATCGCGGTGGGCATGACCACCAACATCCCGCCCCACAACCTCGGCGAGTTGATCGACGGCACCATCGCGCTGATCGACAACCCGCAGATCGAGATCGACGAGCTGATGCAGCTCATCAAGGGGCCCGACTTCCCCACCGGCGGCACCATCCTGGGCCGCGGAGGCGTAGACAGCTACATGCGCACCGGACGCGGCATCGTGCGCATGCGCGGTGTCGTGCACACCGAGGAGATCAAGAACGGCAAGGAGCAGCTTGTCATCACCGAGATCCCCTACAACGTCAACCGCGCCAACCTCGTCCAGAAGATCGCCGACCTCGTCCAGCAAAAGACGATCGAAGGCATCAGCGACCTCCGTGACGAGTCCGACGAAAATACGCGCATCGTGATCGAGCTCAAGCGGGGCGAGATCCCGCGCGTGATCGTCAACAAGCTCTTCAAACACACCCCGCTCGAAAGCTCCTTCGGCGTCATCCTGCTCGCGCTGGTCGACCGCCGCCCGAAGGAGATGAACATCAAGGAGCTGATCGAGGTCTACGTCGAGCACCGCCGCGAAGTCATCCGCCGCCGCACGGAGTTCCGCAAGGCCAAGGCCGAAGCACGCGCACACATCCTCGAGGGCTACCTCATCGCGCTGGACAACCTCGACGACTTCGTCCGCATCATCCGTGCCTCCGCCAATCGCGACGAGGCCCGCACGCGCTTGATGGAAAGATACCCCATCACCGAGCGCCAGGCCAACGCCATCCTCGACATGCGCCTCTACCAGCTCACCGGGCTGGAGCGCGAAAAGATCCAGGCCGAATACGACGACTTGATGCGCCTGATCGCCGAACTGCGCGAGATCCTCGAAAACGAGCAAAAGCTGCTCGGCGTGATCAAGGACGAGCTCAACCAGATGCGCGACAAATATGCCACGCCGCGCAAGACCCAGTTTGTGGACGACAACGGCGACTTCCGCATGGAAGACCTTATCGTCAACGAAGGCTGCATCATCACCGTCTCGCACAAGGGCTTCATCAAGCGCACCAAGGTCAGCGACTACCGCAGCCAGAAGCGCGGCGGCAAGGGCGTGATCGGCACCGGCGCCCATGACGACGATTTCGTCGAACGCCTCTTCACCGCCAGCACGCACGACTACATGATGTTCTTCATGAACACCGGGCGCGTCTATGTGGAGAAGGTCTACGACATTCCCGAAGGCACCCGCATCTCCAAGGGCCGCAGCCTCGCCAACGTCCTGCAAATGCAAAAGGACGAGCACGTGGCCGCCATGATCCCGATCAAGAACTTCGAGGAAGAAGGCTGGCACCTCGTCATGGCCACCCGCAACGGTGTGGTCAAGAAGACCGCGCTGATGGACTACCGCAACTTCCGCAAGGGCGGCATCATCGGCATCAACATCGACGACGGCGACCAGCTCATCGGCGTGCAGCTCGTGCATCCGCAGGACGAACTCGTGATGGTGACCCGCCGCGGCATGAGCATCCGCTTCAACGCCGAGGATCAACTCCGGGCCATGGGCCGCGCTACCCGCGGCGTCAAGGGCATCACGCTGAAGGACAAGGACGACTACGTGGTGACGATCGAAGTCGTCGACCCCGAGGCCAAGCTGCTCATCGCCGGCGCCAACGGCCAGGGCAAGCGCACTGAGTTCTCCGAATACCGCGTGCAAAACCGCGGCGGCTCCGGCATCATCGCCATCCGCACCGAAGGCGTCGTCGGCGCCCTCAGCGTGCGGGACGAGGACGAGGTCATGCTCCTGACCCGTTCCGGCCAGGCCATCCGCTGCCCCGTCAACGGTATCCGCGTCGTCGGCCGCAGCACCATGGGTGTGCGCCTGATGAACCTCGCCCAGGGCGACAAGCTCATCGGCATCTCCCGCGTCGTTCAAGTCGAGGAAGAGGAAGCCTAAACGCCTCCCCCGTTCCCGTTTTCCAAGGCAGGTCCCACCAAGGGCCTGCCTTTTTTAGTCAGCGAGCGGGGCGGAAGATGCGTGCTGGCACTCTTCAAGAAGCCTTGCCGGACGGGGCAAGATTCCGGCGGTGTCGACGACCGACGCCGCCTCAACCACCGGCTATAAGCGACAATCCCTCCTGGGTTGAGCACAGGACGCCCGGACGCGATGCCTAGACACTCAGCCATGAATATCCGCGCGTAAACCCTCCTGCCCGACGCTAGCGTAACGGCATCTCAGCACCTCGGAGAGGTGCCAGCCTGTAGCCGGTGGTTCAGGGCGCGCCAGCGACCGACACCACCGGGCCCGCGGTCAAACAACTGCACCCAGGAGGGGTGCCACCAGCCTCTGCTACGCCCAGACGGGTTCCCGCGTGGTTTCTTCGAGCGTGCCGACGTTCACCTTGAGGCCGTCGTGAGCGAGCCGAATATTGTCCGGCAGAGTGTCGTTATAGCGCTCGTGGTCGACCGCAAAGGTCATATGGATGAAGAAGGTCTGGCGCGCACCGAGGGCCAGCGCGATCTCCAGCGCGCCGTCGAGGTGCAGGTGGCTGGGGTGCGGCTCCGGGCGCAAGGCGTCGATCACCAGGATGTCGGCGTTTTCAGCCAGGGCGCGCGCGGCGGGCGTCACCTCCTTGCAATCCGTAAAATAGGCCAGCTTCTGCCCGGTCTTCTTTTCCGTAAAGACCAGCCCCAACGTGTCCGAACGCCCATGCGGCAACGGCGTCGACTGGATGCGGCCGCAGGGCAAGTCCAGCGTGGACGGGAACTCGCGCAGGCTGAAGGCCGGGTAACCCTTCACCGGGGCCTGCTCGTGGATTGCGTAGGGGAAGACCTGCTGCAAGCGCTCGAGCGTCTCCAGGTTACCGTAGACGGGCAACGCCTTGCCGGCGCGCAGGTCCACGTGGCGGCGCAGGTCGTCCATGCCCATGATGTGGTCGGCGTGACCATGCGTCATCAACACATAGTCCACCTGGTCGATCTGGTTGCGCAGACACTGCAGGCGGAATTCCGGCCCGACATCGATCTGCAGACGCTGGCCGCCCATCCAGATGTGGGCGCTCGTGCGGGTGCGCCAGTTGCGCGGATCCTGCAGGTCGAGCCCATCGGCCTCATGTGCGATCATCGGGACGCCCTGCGAAGTCCCCGTGCCAAGAAAAGCTATATCCATCGCTTGTTCCATCAGGCCAGAACGGCCCTGGCAGTGCAAGTATCTTAACCGGCGCTACCCCACCACTCGCCGCCGGTGCAGGTGCAGGAAATCTGCAGCCTCCTTTACCTCAGGGGCTTTGGGCACTAGAATGCCGACATGGCAGACCCTTATCGAATCGTGGTGACTGGAGCGACCCGGGGCATTGGCCGCTCATTGGCCGAAGGCTTCGCCCAGGCGGGGCACACCGTGTATGGCTGCGGGCGCGATCAGGATGCCATTGCCGAACTGGCCGAACAATTTCCCGCGCCCAATCACTGGACGGCCCTGGACGTGACCGACCCTGCCGCGGTCGAGGGCTGGGTGACCAGCGTGCTCTCCGAAGGCGGCGCTCCGGACTTTCTGATCAACAACGCTGCGGTCATCAACCGACGGGCGCCGCTGTGGGAGGTGCCCGAAGAGGAGTTCGCCCAGCTCTTCGAGGTCAACGTGCTCGCGGTCAGCCGCCTGATGCGCGCCTTCCTGCCCGCGATGATCGAGCGCGGCAAGGGCATTGTGATCAACCTCAGCTCCGGCTCCGGCCGCATGGGCATTGCGGAAATGGCCCCCTACTGCGCCACGAAGTGGGCGATCGAAGGCCTGAGCAAGTCTGTGGCCCAGGAAGTCCCGGACGGGCTGGCGGTCATCCCCCTGAGCCCCGGCACCGTCAACACCGAGATGCTGCGCAGCATCTGGGATGAAGCGGCTAAAAAGCAGCCAACGCCGGAAAAGTGGGCCCAGAAGGCCGTGCCCTACATCCTGAAGCTGACCCCCGAAGACAACGGCCAGAGCCTGACCGTGCAGGGCTAGCCTCAACCGGGGAACCAGGTGCGCAGCGCGCGCTGGATCTTGGACCGGGAGGTGTCGAGGCTTACCTTGAGCAATGAATCCATCTGCTCGAGGTAGCGCAGATTCGACGCCTGGGCATCGGCGCGGATGATCTTCCACCCGCTCAGCTCCGAATAGTGGTCGACGCTGAAGGTACGGTCGCCGCTAAAGCCCAGCCCGAAGATCTTCACAAAGTAATTCGCCAGCTGCACCACCGACGCCTGCACCTGGTAATCGCCCGCATTTTCCGGTGCCCGGTGGAAGGCGATGATCGCCGTCAGGTTTTCCGGAAAGCCGCTCGCGCGGGAGAAGATGGCGCCCGCCTCCTCGTGGTCGGTGCCAAACAGCGAACGCTCTTCCAGCACCAGCGGTCGGGCCGAGCCGTAGGCCTGCGTCAACACCTTCAGGTAGTGATCGGGATAGAGGTCCGAAAGGATGATCTTGCCCAGGTCGTGCAGCAGGCCGCCCGCGGCCAAAAACGGCGGCGAGTCGACCCCGAGGATGTCGCAGAGGTCTTCCGCCGCCATGCTCACCGCGACGTTGTGCATCCATAGCACCCGCCAGTTGAAATTGGGCGCGAGGTTCTGGGCGTCCTGCAGCACCCGGTGCGTCGTCACCATGTTGCGGATCGTCGGCACGCCGAGGCGCGCAACCGCTTCGAAAACCGAAGTCAGCTCCTGCCCTTGGGAAAAATACGCGCTGTTGGCCAGGCGGAGGATGCGGCTCGTCAGCGCCGTGTCTTTCTCGATCACGCCGGCGATGCTCTCCAGGTCCGCCCCCTTGGTGGAGAGGTTCTCCTGCAGCGTGCGGGTCAGGGAAGCGAGCGAAGGCAGGTTGTCCAGTTCCTTCACGCGGCTCAGCACCTGCTCGCGCCCCACTGGCAGGCACTCCTTCACATTGCGGTTGTAGCGCGAAGTGATCTGCCGCAAGCCCTCTTGCGGGTCCATGTCCGGGCTCTCCTGCGTCAAATCCAGGCGTTCGGCTGGTGCGGCCGGCTCCTCGGGCGTAGCCGCAACCGTCCGCGCCGGAGTCGTTTCCGGGCGCTCTTTCTTGAAGCCGTTGTTACGCAGGAGATTTTTAAAGAAGGCCATGACACAGAAGCAGTAAACGAATGCGCGCTATCAGTATATATCTGTCACTCACCCGAAAAGTTTAGGCAGAACTTACCCACCGCCGCTAAAATGAGCGTTTATACCTAGACCGCCGTGTCCGTCTTATAGAGACGCTCGACCCGCTTCGTCACCCCACAGAAAACCTCCCACGGCACCTGGCCCGACATGCGGGAAAACTCCACCACCGTGATGCGCTCGTCCCCCTGCTGGCCCACCAGCGTGGCCAGCTCGCCCGGTGCGACCGCGCCGTCGAGATCCGTCACGTCGACGATCGTCTGGTCCATCGTCACCCGGCCGATGATCGGACAGCGTTGCCCGCGGATCAACACCACGCCGCGATTGCTCAAGGTCGTGGGCACGCCGTCCCCATAGCCGGCCGTCAGCACCGCCAGCTGTGAGCGGCGTTTGAGAGTGTAGCTGCGGCCATAGCTGACGCTCGCCCCCTCGGGCAGCGATTTGACCAGCCCCACCCGCGCGTGGAAGCTGAAGACCGGGTAGACCTTGGCGCTGCCGAGCAGAGAACGCGGATACGGCCCCACCCCATACTGCAGCAGGCCGATGCGCACCCCGCGGAAGATGCCGGTGCGGGGGAAGGTCTCCAGACCACCGCTGTTGTCGGCATGGATCAGCACCTTGCTCGGGTCGAGCCCGGGGAAGCGCTCCAACGTGCGCACAAACAAGTCGCGTTGGGCCACCGTATAGGCGTTGTCGACATCGGCGCTGGAAAAGTGCGTGTAAATGCCCTCCAGCGACAGGTGCGGGTGCGCGACGATGGCCTGATAGAGCGCCAACGCCTCGTCGTGCCAGATGCCGAGGCGCCCCATGCCGGTGTCGACCTTGAGGTGCACGTGGAAGGGCTTGCCCTGTTGCTCGCCCAAACGCCCGAAGCGCTCCACCTCTTCGTAGCCGGAGACGGTGGGCGTCGCCTGGTAGGTCACCAGATCACGATCTTCGCTGGGCAGAACCGCACTGAGCAGCAGGATAGGCCAGCCGGTGCCGATCTCGCGCAAGGCCGCAGCCTCCGCGAGGTTGGCGACGGCAAACATGTCCGCCCCCCCCCGCATCAGGCGCGTGGCGACCGCCGGCATACCGTGCCCGTAGGCATCGGCCTTTACGACCGCAATGTATTTGAGGTAAGGCGGCAGGGCGGCCCGGATGCTCGCCAGATTGCGCTCCAGCGATCCCAAATCCACTTCCGCCCACGCCCGCAGCTTTTCCGGAGCCCGTGACATGGCCGTCCATTAGAACGCCTCCCGCGGCAACCGCCAATGGGAATTGTGCGGAGACGCACAAAAGCAGCTTTTAGCGATGTCGCTCAGCCGACCATTTGGCGAAATCGGGCTCGACCGGCACCATCACCTCGGCCTTCTCCGCCGGTTCAATCAGATCTGGATAAAGGGAAAGCGCCTCCCCCAGATCCTGCAGGTCGTAATCGAGCTCCTGCACTCCTTCCGGCAGCGGATGCTTCACACGCCGTTGCGGGATGTGCAGGACGGGGGCGGCCTGCAGCTCCAGCTCCAGATCGTCCGCATCCGAAAGCTCGAGCGGTCCCAACTCACCACCGTCGACACGCAGCGTGTTATACTGGCCGCGACGAAAGAACGAGATCACGGTAAAGGCTTGCGCGCGCGTGCGAGCATGGTGGATGGCCGCCGCGGCCGCCAGGCTGTGGTAGCAGAAAAGCGGCGGCGGCGAACTGGGCTCCAGCGCCCGCCAGCCTTCGATGGCCATAGCGGCCAGTCGCAGGCCCAGAATTGACCCGGGACCCTTGCAGAACACGAAGCCGCTGACGTCCGCAACGGAGAGCCGAGCCTCGTCCAGGAGTTCGCGGGTCAGGGAAAACAGGGTTTCGAGGGCCTCGCCCTCAGCCGATTTCAATGCATGCCATTGCCCATTTACACCAAGCAAACCTACCTGCAGGCGTTGCGAGGAGGCGTCGATGAGCAAGCGCGGGGGGAGATGGGGGGAATCTTCCAGAAACATGTCACAGGGGAGGAGTAACGCTATTCAACAGCTGAAGAACCGTTAAGTAGAACGATTACCTCGATCATGACAACTCAAGATGAGCTATTAGTTAACAATATCCATAAACTTGAGCGGATACCAGAGAATCACCAAGGCTAATACCTCACGCGTAGCGGCGGCGCAAGTTGGTCGGCAAGATTCCCATCTCTTCCCGGTACTTGGCGACGGTGCGGCGGGCGATGCTCACGCCTTCTTCCTTGAGGATCTCCACGATCGCCTGGTCGCTGTAAGGCTTGTTCGGCGGCTCGCCCTCGATGATCTTGGCGATGCGTTCCTTGACGGATTTGTTGGAGACGGCCTGGCCGTCCTGCCCCTGGTAACCGGGCGTGAAGAAATACTTGAACTCGAAGACGCCCTGCGGCGTGCGGATGTATTTGTTGGCAATGGCGCGGCTGACCGTCGTTTCGTGCACGCCCACGGCATCGGCAACCTGGCTCATCGTGAGCGGGCGCAGCTGACTGGTGCCGTGCTCGAAGAAATCGGCCTGGAACTTCAACAGCTCGCGGGTGATGCGCTCGATGGTCTGTTGGCGCTGTTCGATGCTGTTGATCAAAAACTTGCCGCTGCGGAACTTGTCCTGGATATATTCCTTTTCCTTCCCCTTCAGCGCGCCCTTGGCCAGCATCTGCTTGTAGGCGGTGCTGATGCGCAGGCGGGGGATGTAATCGTTGTTGAGGTGGATGATCCACTCGTCGTTGTCGTCCTTCTCGACCGTGACGTCCGGCACGATGACCCGGTTGGTGTCGTCGCTGAACCGGCGCCCCGGAGCGGGATCGAGGCGGCTGATCTCTTCCACCGCACTCTGGATCATGTCGACCGAAACACTGAGTTTGCGCGCCAGGTCCGGCAGGCGGCGGCGCTTCAACAAGTCCCAATGATCGCGAATGATGCTGGCGGCGAGGCTCTTGCTGCGGCCCTGTGCCTTCAGCTGGATCAGCAGGCACTCGCGGATGTTTTCCGCTCCGATACCGGCGGGCTCGAGCGTCTTGAGCAGGCGCGCGGCTTCCTGCACCTTCTTCAGCGGCAGGTTGGCCAGCAGGGCCACATCGTTGAGCTTGATATTGAGGAAACCGTTATTGTCGAGGCTGCCCACCAGATACTCCAGCGAAGCCATCGTCTCTTCGTCGGTCTCCTGCAGCCGCGCCTGCTCCATCAGATTTTCCTGCAGCGAAGTATCGCCGGTCAGGGAGTCGAAGAAGTGCTGGCGGCGCTTGGCATCGTCGGACGTAAACTCGAATTCTCCCGACTCCTCGCGGAAGTAATTCTGCCAGTCCTCATCCATCTTGCGCAGGATGTTGAACTCTTCACTGAAATCGAGATCGCCCTCCCCTTCGGCCGAGCCGTTGTCGCCCGGCGCTTCGTCCTGGTCGTTTTTCTCGCTCTTGTTGTCTACCTGAGCCTCGAGGCTCATCTCGTCCATCGGCAATTCCTCGAGGGCGGGATTGGTTTGCAGCTCTTCGAGGATGACGTTGCGCAGCTCGAGCGTAGGGACCTGCAGAATCTTCAGGCTCTGGCGCAACTGGGGCGCGAGAACGAGAGACTGGGTCTGTTTCTGGACTTGGGAGAGTCCTTGTGAAGGCATAAGAAATCGAAGAAGAGGTTAACGGGCTCGCGGTGCCGACAGACCAAAAGAGCCGGGCCTGCGAGAAACATCGTCCTCATAGGCCTTTCCTTCGGCAAAGAGTTGCTCCAGGTAGCCGGCGAGCTTTTCGTTGGTCGGGCCGTAGCCGTCACTGTATAGATATAGCTCCAGCGCAGTCAGCATCTCCTGTGCCGTCTGGTAACGCTCCTCCCGAGTCCGGGCGAGTGAACGTTGCAGGATAGCTTCCAGGCGTCGGTCGCAAAAGCGGTTGTATTCAGCGATCCGGGGCAACGGCATGTGCTGGATGTTGTGCCGTGTGCGGGCCCCGGTTTCGGCTTCAAAAATGTTCGTGCCGCAGATCATCTCCAGCAGCACGACCCCGCAGGAGAAAATGTCGGCGCGGGCATCGGTGACTTCCCGGCGCGCCTGTTCGGGCGACAGGTACTCGTCCTTGCCCGCAATCACGTCACCTTCCTTGTTGTACATGATGTTGACGGCTTTCGCGATGCCGAAGTCCGTCAGCTTCACGTCTCCCTCGTAGGCGATGAGGATGTTGCGCGGGTTCACATCGCGGTGAACGATGCCCAGGTTTTCCTCGTCATCATCACCCGTCTTGGTGTGGGCATAACGTAGGCCGCGGCAGACGCGAGAGACAATAAACGCCGCCAGATCCACCGGGATCGCCTGCCCCAACGCACGATGCTGCAGAATAAATTCTTCCAGATTTACCCCGCTCACGTACTCCATCACCATGTAGTATTGACCGAGGATTTCCCCCAGGTGGTAGGTTTGGACGATGTTGGTGTGAATCAGGTTGGCCACCAGGCGGGCCTCGCCCACAAAGTTCTTCCGAAACTCCGGCACCGCCGAGTATTCCTCGCGGATGATCTTGATCGCGACCCGCTTGCGGAAGCCGCCCGCACCCTGCTGCTCCGCTTCGTAAACGATACCCATCCCGCCCTCGGCCAAGGGCCGGACGAGGCGGTATGCCAGACGGTCTTTCAGGTGCTTCACGTGCGCCACGACAGCCATTGTGATAGAACCCTCCGCCGAGAGGCAAGCGACAATTCGCGCCTTAGCACAGTACTTGCTGCAAGCCTGGGTGTAAGCCGATTGACAGCTCGCCCCGATCCGCGTTTATTAGGGGCATGATCACCTTAACGACGCGTGCGGCCGCCAAAGTGCGCGAGCTGCAGACCCAGGCCAACCCCGGCGAGTCCCTGCGGCTCTTCATCACCTCCGGCGGCTGTTCGGGCTTTGAATATGGCATGTCCATGGCCGAAGCGACCGACAAGGATGAATCCGTAACCTCCGAGGGCGTCACCATTTACGTCGAGCGCAAGAGCCTCGAACGCCTCGCAGGCTCCACCGTCGATTTCGACGACGGCCTGATGGGCAAAGGCTTTTCCATCCAAAACCCCAATGCAGAAAGCACCTGCGGTTGCGGTCGATCCTTCAGCTGAGGCATTCTGCAAATCCTACTAATACGATCCACTGCAACCTGCACCTTTTCAGAAGCAAAGGCCGTGTGGAGCGATTTTGCTTTTCTGAAGCTCCGAGACCCGCGAAACTGGACTTATGGCGAAAGTAGACCTGGAACTGGTCAAACACATCCTGCAGCGTAACGAAATCGAGGCCCGGCAAGTCGACTCGATCATTGGCGACATCGAAGAAGAGATGAAGCTGATGGACGCCGAGAAGCCGCCGACGGAGCGCGTGAAAAAGCAGTTTGTGATGATCGTGTCGGACCCCAACGGCGAACTGGAGGGCAAGGACTTTACCGGCTGGGTGGTCCAGATCCCGGAAGACGATACGCCCCTCTCGGCCGAAGAGCGCCTGGTCCGTGCGGCCTATGAATTCAACACCACGCCCAAGGGGCGACGCATGCCCGTCAAGACCATCGCCGAAGCGTGCGAATCCGTCCCCGCTCGTCTGACCAAGGAACAGCAAGTGTGGGTGAAGACCAAGGAGCCCGTCTACCTGCTGCGCACGAACAACGACATTCCGTTCGACGAGATCAAGAAAAAGGCCAACGCCGACGTCGAAGCCTTCTAGGTTGTCGCCACGCCCGCCGCGATCAACTGGGCGTGCGTCAATGCCAGCAGCGCGTTGTAACCGCCCAGCACCCCATCGCAGTCGACCATTTCGCCCGCAAAGTAGAGACGCGGGCAACGGCGGCTCTCCATCGTGCGAAAGTCGATCTCGTCTCGCGCCACTCCACCGGCGTAGGCAAACTCGGGCTTGTGCATCCCGTGCCCGCTCGCCTGGAAACGGCCTTGCGTCAGATTGCCGACCAGCGTCGACAACTGGCGTTTCGACACGCCGCCCCAGGTGTCCTGCCGAGTCATTTTGGAGGCCTCGACCAGCCGCGCCCACAGCTTGGGCGGCAGACCGGCCTGCGGCTCATCCATCACCGCCGCCTTGGCATGATGAACGGCCCGTTGGCTCAGCTCCCGGGCAATCTGCCCGCCCCAGTCCGGCACCCAGTTCACCACCAGAGGAAATTTATGCTTGGCCCCGGCCAGGGTCGGAGCCGCCCAGGCCGTGAGGTTGGCGATCGCCGGACCACCCAGGCCGTTGCCGAGGATCTCCAGGTCACCGCGTTCCACCCGCTCCGCCGGCAAACCGGGCTTGTCCGCAAAGCGCACCTCCGCCTCCACGGGCGGCTGGCCCTGCAGGTTGCGGATACGCGCATCCCGAAGCTTCACCGTCATCAGGCTCGGGCAGAGCGGTGTAACGGCATGGCCGAGGGCCTCCGCCATGGCCAAGCCCTTCTTCTGGGCCGTGCCCGTCGCCAGCACCAACGCCTCGACTACCAGAGGCTCGCCTTCTTCAAACCACACCTGATAGCCGTCCGGGCGCGTCCCCATTTCAAGCGCGTGGCGCCCTGTTTCCACGACTACTCCCAGCTCCGCCAAGCGCCCTTCGAGCGCCGTCACGACGTCACGCGAGCTTGCCTGCCAAGGCTTACTCCCCTTTTCCGCGGGCGACAGGCGTACGCCTTGCTGCTTCAACCACGCCACCGTGGAGGCAGCCGGCCAGTGATGCCAAGGCCCCAACATCTCCTGGCTACCTCGCGGCAACCCCTGCACCAGCGCCTCCCCCGTTTCCTCTGCGGGCACCAGATCAACCGCAATTTCCGCGCGAGTGCGCAGCCACGACATCGACTGATACCCCCGCTCCATCAATACTACCTTATGACCCACTTCAGCAATTTTAATAGCTGCAGCCACACCGGCCAGTCCTGCTCCGATCACTCCGAATTGCATAAGCAAACCCCTTGGTTTCAAAAAAACAATTACCTAAAGGATGACACACGTCTGAAACGTATGTTTTTCTAGTTGTCACAATAGTTCTGGTTTTTACATTTCCCTATGATACGAGGTTTTCAACCAGCCTGACAGAGTGCAAAGACCCCAACACCAGAAACTTTCAGAACGGCTTGAAAGCGAGGCACCCACCTTCGCCGATCGTTACTGCGCCTATTACCAGTGTTCGCCCCAGGAGTATGAGCAACACCTCCTGTCTCGCATCCTGATGAAGCGGACCAAAGTTTTGGCGTGGCTTTTGCGCACCGCGTCCCCTCAATTGCTACATGCAGAGAGGAACGTTGTACGGCAGTCTGGCTACGCTTATCGCCAATCCGATATTCAGGGCGTGATCGAGTTCTACCGCCACAAGTTTGTGAGCGGCGACTGGTATCGTGAGACTTTCGGCTTTCGCATGTCGGGCAAGAAGCTGATGTTGATCGCCCGCGAAGTGTTCGAAGGCACCCAGCAACAGACCACTGTCCCCGAAAAGCGCGCATCAGGACAGCGTTCCTAGGATCGCATTGTTTTCCTCCGTCGGCGCCTGATTGCAGCGCTTGACGAATGCCGCCAGCGCCTTGGGCGAACCCACCACGTAGACGATATCGCCCGTCTGCATGCGCGCATCCGGGCGAGGTGAGGTAATGCGCTCTTCCCCACGCTGGATGCCCACCACCGTCACGCCGAAACGCTGCCGCACCTTGGCGCCGGCCAGCGTATTGTCGTCGAGGTAGCTGCCGGCGTTGACCAGCACCGAGTCGATCGCAAATTCCTGACTCTCCGCACCCCACTGCTGCCCTTCCGGCACCGGAGCCTGTAACTGCGCGGCGGCGGCACTCAACTGTTCGCTCGTACCCAGCAGAAAGATGCGATCGCCCGGGAAGAGCGGCGTATCCGCCCCCGGGTCGAGCACCTGACGGCTGTCACGCCCGAGGGCCACAATGCTCGCGCCCGTTTCCGCCCGCAGGTTGAGATCGCGCACGCGCTTGCCGGCTGCCTGCGCGTTCTCCGCCAGCACGAGTTCCTGCACCTGCACCGGCCACGGATATTTGCTGCGGATGTCGCTCATCAGCTGCTCCCGGCGGGCCCGGGCGGCGTCCTGCACCTGCAGCGAAAACGTCTCCATAAACCAGTATTCCATCTGGCTGTTGATGCGGATGAGCTGACGCCAGCCCAGCACCGCCGCCGCAAAGAGGATCGCCAGAAACAGCACCAGCACCGAGAGCGGAGGCAGGAAGGGAGCGGCCGTCGCGAGGTAGATCGCGCCGGTCACAAACAGGACCATGCCGAGCAGCAGGTTGTTGAAAAACACCCGCAGGTGTTTGGGGAAGATCGGGCGCGGGCTGTTGGCCGCAAACATCGCATCCGTCAGGATAAAGACGATCGCGTTGAGGTTGCGCACCACCGCCAGCACCAGCGGCGCACTGAGCGCCGCCGCCGCGACCCAGACCAGCGGCATCGCGTAGTCCGTCCATCGCGCCGCGTGCGCCTGCAGGGCGTTCGAGCCCAGGTAGGCCCCCACCACGATCCCGTTTTGCAGGAAGAAATAGAGCGTGATCTGCAGCAGCGGGCGCTGGATCAGCCGCAGCACCATGTTGCGCCCGAGCGAAGTCAGCACGTTGTCGAGAAACTCCCGGTAAAAGCGAGCCCACTCCCGTACCCGGCCCGGCACGATGCGCTGCAGGCGGTCGTAGATCGGCCCCGAGCGTTCCGAAAGCAGCGGCGTAGCAAAGATCGTGGCAAAGGCGACGCCGAAGGCGAGGCTCGTCAGGCGCTCGTCCGTCACCTCCAGGCTGCGCCCCAGCGAGGCGATGATGAAGCTGAATTCCCCGATCTGGGCCTTGGCCAGCGCGCCGCGGAAGGAGCTGCGCGGCGGTTGCCCGGCCAGTGCGAGCCCGGCCGCCACCGAGCCGACCTTGCCCACGATCACCAGGGCCGAGATGACCAGGATGAGGTACCAGTCCTGCAGGATCAGATCGGGCTGCAACTGCATGCCGATGGTGACGAAAAAGATCGCCGCAAATAGATCGTGCAGGCTGCGATTGATGTCTTCGATCCGGTGCGCCACCGAGGTTTGCGAAAGCACCGCGCCGGCGAGAAAGGCTCCCAGCGCCGACGAGAAATCCGCCTTCAGCGCCATCACGCTCAAGCCCAGCACCAGCCCCCCGCTGACGACCGTCACCGCCTCGCGCGAACGGTCGTCACTGCCCAGGCGCGCCAGCAGTCGCGGTGCGATCAGGCGCCCGATGACAAACACCAACACGACGAAGATCCCCATCAGGAAGATCACCAGCCCCGCGCTGCCCCAGTCGAACTCACGGCTTACGGCCACACCGGTCAGAATCACCAGCAGCATCACCGCCAGCACATCCTCGAGGATCAAGACGCCCACCGCCAGCTGCGCGTGCCCCGCCTGCATCCGGCCCAACTCACGCAGGACCTTGATCGTGACCATGGAGGAGCTGATCGCGAGCAGACTGCCGAAGAAGAGGCTCTCCGTACCGTTCCAGCCCAGCGGCACCGCGATGAGCTGGGCCAGGTAGATCATCGCGATCGTCTGCCCGATCAACGCCAGCAGGGCCGGCCCCAGAATTGCCTTCAGCCGCTTCAGATCGAACTCCAGCCCGATAAAGAACAGCAGAAAGATCACGCCCAACTCGCTGAGTTGCGTGATCGTCTCGATGCTCGAGACGAAGGACGGCTGGAACACATTGGGCCCCAGCAGCGCACCCGCTGCCAGGTAGCCGAAGATGACCGGCAACTTGAAACGCTGGCACACCAGCACGGCCACCGCGGCCCCGATCAAGACGATACCGAGGTCCGCGATCAGGTGGTTGCCGTGGGCGGCAGCCTCCGCCGCCTGAGCTCCGACTTCCGCCGCCGCCAAAAACAAGTGTGCGCCGATGAACATAAACAGCCCTTACAGTGTACGGTTCCACGCTCAGGGCAAACCCACAAGCGGGGCTTCCTTGGTCATTTATCCCGTTTAGCTTACAAAATCTGGGGCCGAGAAGCCTCTACCGTTTCTTTATGGGTTGCACTTTCGCGGCTTCCCGTTTTCCATGTGGCGCAAACACTTTTACGGGTGCCGTGAACGCGCGCTCTATTTTAGGGATGTTTCGTCGAGCCCTCGGATTTTTCAGCAATGACATCGGCATCGATCTAGGTACTGCCAATACCTTGGTCTATGTGCGCGATAGAGGCATTGTACTGCGCGAACCGTCCGTTGTTGCCATCAACAACGACACCCGTGAGGTCAGGGCCGTCGGTAACGAGGCCAAGAAGATGCTCGGGCGCACCCCCATGAGCATCACGGCTCTCCGGCCGATGAAAGACGGCGTCATCGCCGACTTCGACATCACGGAGGCGATGCTGCGCTACTTCATCAAGAAGGTCAGCAACCACGTGCGCCTCGCCCCGCCCCGCGTCGTCGTGGCGGTGCCCAGCGGCATTACCGAAGTCGAACGCCGGGCCGTGCGCGAAAGTGCCACCCATGCCGGCGCGCGCGAAGTCATCCTCCTGCCCGAGCCCGTGGCCGCCGCCATCGGCGTAGGCCTGCCGATCGAAGAACCGACCGCCAACATGATCGTCGATATCGGTGGCGGCACGACCGAAGTGGCCATCATCTCCCTCGGCGACGTCGTCTTTACCCGCTCCATCCGCGTCGGTGGTGACGAGCTGGACGCGGCCATCACCAACTACATGAAGCGCGCCTACAACCTCATGATCGGTGAGCGCACGGCAGAAGAGATCAAGATCAAGATCGGGTCCGCCGCGCCGCTGGATGAGGAGTTGACGCTCGAAGTGAAGGGCCGCGACTCCGTGGCCGGTCTGCCCAAGACCCTGCATATTTCTTCCGAGGAGATCCGCGAAGCGCTGGAGGATACCATCTCCTCCGTCGTGGAACTCGTCCGCAACGCCCTCGAGCGCTGCCCGCCGGAACTTTCGGCCGACCTCGTCGACCGCGGCTTCGTGCTCGCCGGCGGTGGCGCCATGATCCGCAACCTGGACCGCTTGCTGAGCGATGCCACCGGCCTGCCCGTGATCGTCGCCGAAGATGCCCTCAGTGCCGTCGCCATGGGCACGGGCATTTCGCTCGAGAACCAACGGGATATGGGGAAATTGCGGGTCTAGCCTCCCGCTCACGACGGCCCCCGATACTCCGTGGCGAACGACCGCACTAGCCTGATCCTCCGGCACCCCCTGACCTTGATGACGGCGCTCCTCGCCGTGTGGTGGCTGCTGCCTTTGGGCGTCAAGGCGTTCATGCGGCTCACCTTCTGGGAGTTTCAGGCGCCCAGCTATTACGCCACCTCCCATCTGCACGACCTGCAGGATTACTGGGCCGCGCGCGTGAAGAGCAAGAACGAGCTGATCGGCGCCAATATCGACCTCGCGCGCCTCAACGCCGCCTACTCCCTGCGCAACCAGGCCGCCGAAGCCACCGAGGCCGAGCTGCAGCGCCTCGAGGAGCTGCTCGACCTGCCGCCCCTGCCCGAGCACCGCTACGAAGTCGCCCGCGTCGTGCGCCGCGACATGAATGCGTGGTGGCAGCGCATCATCATTCGCAAAGGCTCCGTGCACGGCATCCGCGAAGGGCAGGCCGTGGTCTTCCGCGACGGCGTAGTGGGGCGCGTCAGCGAAGTCTACACCTACACCGCTGCGGTCGAGCTGATCACCAGCCGCGAATTTCGCGTCGCCGCCCACTTTGCCGGCGATCCCCGCCCCGTGCAGTTTCAGGGCGGCCTCAACGCCTCCTTCCACGCCCCCACCGGCGAGGTGTCCACCGTGCCGGCCGACAAAAAAGCCTCGCTCACCGAACCGCTGGAGCTCGTCAGCTCGCGTCTCGGCGGCGTCTTTCCCGACGGTCTGCATATCGGCTGGGTCTATCAGCTCGAACCAGGCGCCGACGGCCTCTTCCAAAGCGGCCTGGCGAAGCTCGACCCCGAGCTGCAAAGTGTGCAGGAAGTGGCCGTGCTCATCCCGCTCAAGCCGAGCGAAGAACCCGATATCGACGCCCTGCCGCCGGCCCGATGAAGAAGCGTTACCAGGTCTTGAGCCTCGTGATCTGGAACTGGGTGGGCCTGCAGATCGTGACGGAGATCAACCACTACCTGAGCATCTGGGGGTTGGCCGTGCACCTCGACATGCTCTGGATCGTCTTCGCCGGCGTCAGCCTGGGCAAGCGCGTGGGCCTCGCCTATACGTTTCTGTTCGGCATCCTGGCCGACGCCCACCTCGGCGGCCCCCACAACCTGTGGCTCAGTATCTACGTGGTCGCCTGGGGCATCTCCTGCACCGCGCGCCGGGTGGTGCAATACGATTCGCCCATGCAGATCCGCCTCTTTTCCGTGCTGCTGCAGGCGCTCACGCTTACCTTTCTCGCCGTCGCGCTCGCTGGCGGCCAGGCCGACACCTTTGCTTACTGGCAGCGCATCCTGATCGAAGGCGGCATCTCCATGAGCCTCATGTGGCTCTTCAGCGCCCCGTGGTTCCGCCTGCAACACCGCCTGCTGCTCACCCTCGGCTGGAATCCCTTCGACGAAAAGCCCGGGGGTTGAGCGCCGCCACGCCTAACAGCCAGAGGCAGCACAATTCTGCTTTTCTACAGGCGTTAAAATCTGTATCACAGATGCTGAACGGGACCGCCGGTTTTGCGTCTAAGGCGGTAAGGGGTCGATGACGGTCAATCAGCCAGAGCCAGATTTTTACGTAAAGCGCTTGTTCCTGCTCTACGGGATCATTGCCCTGTGCATGCTCATCCTCGTCGGCGGGCTCGCGCAGAAGCAGCTCTTCCAAAAGGAGGACTATGTGGAGCACATGGAGCGGCAAAACTATCGCCGTATCATCCTGCCCGGCCCGCGCGGCAACATCTATGACCGCAACGGCAAGCTGCTCGTCGGCAATCGCCCGCTCTTTTCCGCCGTTGTCTACCTCAACGACCTGCGCCAGGAGTTCCGCGAGGAATACATCCGCATCGTGCGCGAGGCTCGCGCCCATTACCAGACCCTCGACCGGCTGGAGACCAATCTCGTGGCGCGCCAAAACGTGGTGCAGCGCTACCTGGACGACATCAACGTCATCCTCGGGACCGAGGACGAGGTCGACTCGCGGGAGATCGAGCGCCACTTCAGCCAGAGCCTGCTGCTGCCCTTCCCGCTGATGACGGACCTCTCAGGCGAGGAATACGCGCGTCTGATCGAGCAGATCCCGATCGACTCGCCTATCCAGATCCTGATCAGCAGCACGCGCTACTATCCTTACGAGTCGGCGGCGTTCCACACCCTGGGCTACGTTTCCAGCAGTGAGGAATTCGAGATCGGCGACTTGCCGGGTGGGGACCTGCTGACCTTCCGCGCACCGGCCTGGATTGGCCGCACGGGCCTCGAAAAGCAGTTCAACGACCGCCTGCAGGGCGAAACCGGCACCGAAATCTGGACCGTCGACCCGGGCGGCTTCCAGTACGACCGCGTCGAATACGTGCAGCCGCGCAAGGGCGACGACCTCGTGACGAGCCTTGATATCGACATGCAGCGCGCCGCCGAATCCGCCATGGGCGACAAGACGGGGGCGGTGGTCGCACTCGACGTGAAGAGCGGTGAAGTGCTGACCCTGGCCTCGATGCCCAACTTTGACCTCAATCGCCTGACGCCCTTTATCAGCTACACCGTGGACGAGGAGATCCGCGAAAAGGGCGGCTGGATCAACCGTGCCATTCAGGGCCTCTACCCGCCAGCCTCGACCTTCAAGCTCATCACCTCGATGGCCGGGCTGCGCAACGGCACCCTCCACCACGACACCGTTTTCAATTGCCCAGGCTATCTGCGCGTCGGCCGCCGCCTCTTTCACTGCGCGCACCGCGCGGGCCACGGCGACGAGTCCCTCAGCGACGCCATTCGCGACTCCTGCAACGTCTACTTTTACCACGCCGGGCTCGATACAGGCGTCGAAGCCATCGCGGCGGAAGCCAAGCGCTTTGGCCTCAACACGCCCACCGGCATCAACATCCCCGGCGAGACCAGCCGCATGCTCGTGCCCGACCCCAAATGGAAGGAGGACCGCCTCTACGAATCGTGGTTCGAGGGCGACACCGCCAACCTGTCCATCGGCCAGGGCTACCTGCTCGTCACCCCGCTGCAGATGGCGACCTTTGTCACCTCTGTCGCACGCGGGCGCACCAACACCAAGCCCACGCTGCTCCACTACCCGGAGGGCCGTCCGGAAGACGACATCGGCGGCGAGGCGATCGACCTGCCTCCGGAAGACATGGAAGCCATCTATGAGGGCATGATCGAAGCCGGCAACTCCGGCACCGCTCGCCGCGCGAACCTCGATGGCTTTCCCGCCGCCGGCAAGACGGGCACCGCGCAGGTGCGCAAGGACGGCAAACCGACCACGCTCGCCTGGTATGTCGGTTTTGCCCCCGCCGACGATCCGCAAATCGCCATCGCCGTGATGGTCGAAGGCGTGCCGGACGAGACCCACTATGGCGGCGGCTCCACCGCAGCCCCGGTCGCCCGCGAAGTCTTCCGCGTCTACCACCGCAAGATGGAAGAAAAGGCCGAGGCCGAAGCCGCCATGCGCAACCAGGAAGTCGCCGCGCGCTAGCGGAGGCTCGAGAGGGCACGGTTTTCTATTTCAGCCGCAAAGATCGCTGTCACGGCGCCTCCGCCCAAACCTACTTGCCGCGCAGGATGCCGATGACGATGTAGATGCCCAGGCCGAAGGAAAAGACGTAGCCGAGCACCCCGAGCAACGGATAGCCGAACAGCTTGGGCTCGACGCCGGTCGTGATGACGAGCGAGCTGCCGACGATCAGGGCCGCGATGATCACCGCGACCGAGAGCCGGTTGAAGGCGTGGCCAATCTGATTGCCGAGGCGGTCGATGTTCTGGTGATCGAGGCGCACCGCCACATGGCCGTCTTCGATCCGGTGCAGCAGGCGCTGCATGTCCTGCGGGATCTCCGCCAGCGTGACGAGGCGCTCCCGGATGTCTTCGGCCGAATGCCGCAGGATCTTCCAGGGATTCCAGCGTTCCCACGAAAGCTGGCGCACGTAGGGCTCGCCCACGCCCGCGAGGTTGAACTGCGGGTCCATCTGCCGCGCGGATTGCTCGATCGAGATAACCGCCCGCGCCAGCAGCGTGTAGTCGCGCGCCACGTTGATGCCGTTGGAACCGAAGACGTAGATCAGCTCAAAGATCAGGTGCCCCAGCTCCTGCATACGCGTGAGCGTCTGCTGGTATTTGAAGAGCACCGCCACCACTTGTTTCTCCAGCCGCACGCGATCGATCCGGTGCGTGCCCCGCCCCATCTGGATCGCGATGTGCGTTACCTTCTCGGCGTCCTGTTCCTGACAGGCGGAGAACAGGTCGATCAGGTGAAAGCGCATCTGTCGCGTCAACTGTCCCGCCAGGCCCCAGTCGATGAAGCACAGACGCCCGTCGGGCGTGACGAGCAGGTTGCCGGGATGCGGGTCGCCGTGGAAAAAGCCCGTGACCGCAATCTGGGCGAAAAAGGAACGACCGCCAGCGGTTGCGAGCGCCTTGGCCTGTTCAGGCGCGAGGTCGAGATCACTGATCGCGCGCCCCTCGATCCACTCCATCACGATTACGCGACTGCTGCTGTAATCCCGGAAGACCTTGGGCGCGAAGACCTGATCCGGCTCCTGATTGAGCGTATTGAACAGCTCGGCGTTGCGGGCTTCGCGCGTGAAGTCCAGCTCGTCCAGCAGCGCCTGCTTCAACTGCGCGATCACCGTCGGCAAGTCGAGCGGGCGCAGACGCGGAAACGCCTGGTGGATGCGCTCGGCAAACCAGGCCATGATCTCGAAGTCGGCCGCGACCTCCTGCTGGAGATCAGGCCGCTGGATCTTGACCGCGACGATCACATCCTCCTTGGCCAGCCGGGCACGATAGATTTGTCCCAGCGAACCGGAGGCCACCGGCGTGCGGTTGAACTCCGCGAAGATCTGATCCGGCGGCAGCCCGAGGCTGCGTTCCAGCTCGGGCTCCAACTGCTCAAACGGCAGGGGCGTCACCTGATCGCGCAGGCGCTGGAACTCCTCGATCAGCTCACGCGGCAGGACGTCCGGGCGTGTGCTGAGCAACTGGGCGGCCTTGACGAAGGTCGGGCCCAGCTCTTCCGCGGCCATACGGATACGCTGCCAGAGCGTGTAGGGCCCCTTGACGGCCGGGGCCAGACGGCGCAACCAAGTTGCCGGAGCTTCGATCTGCTCCAGCAGTTCGTCGAATCGATACTTGAGCAAGACCGCGACGATTTCGCGGACCCGCTCGATATCCCGTAAAAGATGCAGCGAAGCCAAGACCTACAGGTCTTAGATCTTCGGATCGGTATCGGCAACCGGCTTTTTCGGCGCACCTTCCGGTTTCGGCTCTTCCGAGGCACCGGCGCCTTCCTGGGGCGCACCCGTCGGCGGCGTCGGGTTGTGGGCGGAGTGCACGGCCTGCCCTTCCAGGGCGGCGAGGCGGCGCTCGATCTTGTCCAGATCGTACTGCGTCACCAGCTTCATGCGCTTGATCATCTCCCCAAACAAGGCCTCGGTCTGGGCACGCGAATGCTCATACTCGGTCTTGCTCTCGGAAAACATGTCGTTCATGGCCCGCTGTGCTTCTTCCGAAGACAGCTTACCGCGAGCGACGAGCTCGTTCATCATCTCTTCCACCTTCTCGGCCGTCACGACCGTGGCGCCGATACCGGCCATTACCGTCTTGCGAAACAAGTCCAACATAGCACTCCTACCCTACCGCCTAAGTCCCAAAACAGCAACGGCAATGCGTTGAATCCGCCAGATCGTCGCCTGTAGGCGTGGCTCAGCTCCCCTCCGGCAGGCTCGGCGTGGAGGTCAGCTTGTCGATCTGAGAAAGCTCCGGCAAGGCCTTGTCCGCCGAGAGGTGCTCCAGCTTGCGCCCAGTCGGGAACACGCGCTTTTCCATCGAGCTGATGGCCCGGTTGTAATGGTCGACGGACGAACCGAGGCTGCGCCCAAGCTTCTCGAAGTGGTTGGCCATCACGACCACGCGCTCGTAGAGTTCGCGCGCCAGGGCCGAAGTCTCCTTCGCCTCTTCCGCCAGACGCTGCTCATGCCAGCCGTAGGCCACCGTCTTGAGCAGCGCGATGAGGGTGGTCGGCGTCGCGATCATCACGTTGCGGCTCGAGCCGTAGTCGATCAGCGTCGGGTCTTGCTGCACGGCGGCGCTGAAGAACGCCTCGTTGGGCAAAAACATGACCACGAACTCCGGCGACTCGTCCTTGATCTGGCGCCAGTAGGCCTTCGCGCTGAGCTGGTCGATGTGTTTGCGCACATGGTTGGCGTGACGGCGCAGCTGGTCGTTGCGCTCGTGGGCATCCTCCGTCTGCAGCGCCTGCAGGTAGGCCTCGGCCGGCGTCTTGCAGTCCACCACGATCACGCGCCCATTGGGCAACCGGATGATCATGTCGGGGCGCAACAAATTCTCGTCCTCTCCCCGCGTCGAGACCTGCAGATCAAAGTCCACGCGTTCGGACATGCCCGCGGCCTCGATCGCGCGCTTGAGGTGCATCTCGCCCCACTGGCCACGGATCTGCGGGGTGCGCAGCGCCTGCACGAGGCTCTGCGTCTCGGTGCGCAGCATCTCGTTGGTGCCCTGCAGCGTCTTCACCTGCTCCTGCAGCTCCGCATAGGCGTTGGCGCGGGCACGCTCCAGGTGCTGCACCTTTTCATCGAACTGCTTGAGCGAGGTCGACATCGGATCAACGAGGGACTTGATCGCCATCTGCCGCTTCTCCAGGTCGCCCTTGTTGCTGCTCATCAACTGCTCGAAGGCGTTCTTGGCCAGCGCCATAAATTCCTCGCGGTTGTTCTTGAGCGCGTCGCTCGAAAGCGCCTTGAAGGTGCCCTCGAACTTTTCCCGCAGCGCTTTCAACTCCTCTACCTTCTCCTCGAGCATCTGCTTTTCGTTCACCCGCTCGGTCTCCACCTGTGTGAGGCGATTGCGCACCTCCGCCAGGTCGTACATCGCGGTCGCGTGCCGCTCGCGCTCCTGCCGCAACTCCTGCACCTTTTCATCCAGCGCCCGGCGGTCGGCCTGCTGTCCCGTTTCGGATTGAGTCAGGCGCGTCCGGGTCTCCGAGAGCAGGTTCTCGCGCTCGCGCAATTCGCCCTGCAGGTCGCGTTGACGCGTCTCCGCCTCCTGCAGGCTGTTGCGCAGGTGCTCGGCCTGGGTGCGCAAGGTGATGAGCTCTTCCTGCAGCGATTCGTTCCGGCGACCCGCGCGCAAGGAGCCCCACAACAGGCCTCCGACGGCTCCGAGCAGCAGCCCGGCGATGACGGCGATCAGCAGTTCCATCTTGTGCCCGAGACTAACCCCTGAAAGGCTGAGCTGGCAACGGTGAAATGGTGCTCATGCGATCATTATTCTGGCTCCTGTTCGCCACCTGTGTGCAGCTGCATGCGCAGGTGGTGCTGGTGATCGACGCCGAGACGCCGGCGGACTTGCTGGCGGGCGCGCAGCAGCGCATAGACGACGAGGCCCTGGCGCTGGATCGCCCGGTGGAAACGCTGACCGTGCAGCTGGCAACCGACACGGAAGGCCTCTGGCGGCTCCGCTCCTGGCAAGCGGTGCTCTGGCTCGCGCAGACTCCGTTGCCCAACCCGTGGCGCCGCACTTGGGAGCTGGAGGGCGTGAAGCTGATCACGCTGGCATCGCCGGGCGGAGCGACCGACTTCGACGCCTGGGCCACCGGCTTTGCGGCCGCGGACATTGCCTTTACCGACCGGGTGGGACCGCAACCGCTCCTGCCCTAGATATCCGCGCTTTCCTTGACCAGAATGGTGAAACGGCGGTCCTTGGGGCCATCGAGGATGAAGCTGAAATCGCGGTAGACGTCGCGCTCGAAGATCACCTCGTCGTAGGCGCGCTTTTCCTCCTTGCTCGGGCTCAGCGCGGCAATGCACTGCACGCGAACCTTGATGTCCTGATGCGCGCGGTTGACGACGCGCACCCAGATGCGGATGCGCCCGTCGTCGAGCTCCTGCACCTCCAGCTTCGGCAGGGCCACATCGTGATAAAAACCAACGGAGCCCCCGGTCGAATTCAGGGGAAAGATCGACGGTTCGCCACTCGGACGCAGCGTCAGCCCCACCCGCGCGTTGGCGTTCACAAAGTCGAACGGCACGTCCGGATTGCCGCGCTGGGGCTCGGAGATCGTTTGCAGCGGCAGATCACCGGCCTTCTCGATCAGCGGCTCGGGTTCCGGCACCGGGTGCGCCACCGGCGGCGGGGTCGGAAGATCTTTCACCAATGACTGCGGCGCCTTCTCCGTGGGACTGGGCGAGGGCGCCGTACTGCAGCCCGCCAGCAGCAGCCATACCGCCGCCGCGACAAAACAAGGGATGGAACGCGCTGGAAACATGAGAGATTGCAAACGAAGGAAGTTACCGCAGAACCCAGCTACGATATCAGCTACAGTCCATAAGGTCCATACCTCAAAACGTCTTCAAGATGGGCAGAAGGCAAGACGAATTGACCCGAGAGGCCGGATAATCCTATTTTTTACATCCTGCCCATCATGTGTGGACGCTACGCGTTAAAGTGCAGCCCGGAGGAACTGGCCAAACTCTTTCCGGAAATCTCCGGCCCGCTCGACCGCCTGATTGGAAACGGCCGCTACAACATCGCGCCCAGCCAGCCCGTGGTCGCAGTGCGCACCTCGGAGCCCGGCATGTGTGCGCCCGAGCTCAATGCCCCGGAGTGGGACGTCTTCGAGTGGGGTCTCGTGCCGAGCTGGATCCGCGACGCGCGCCCGGAGCACCGCCCCATCAATGCCCGCAGCGAGGAGGCCGCCGGCAAGCCCTACTTTCGCGGCGCCATGCGCCACCGGCGCTGCCTCATCCCCGCCACGGGTTTTTACGAGTGGGAACGCCGCGGCCCACAACGCCAGCCCTACTTCTTTTATCGCGAAGACCGTCAGCCCTTTGCCATGGCCGGGCTCTGGGAAAACTGGCTGGCGCCCGACGGCTCTGAGCTGCTCAGTTGCGCCATTCTCACGACCCAGGCCAACGGCCTACTCTCCGACCTCCACCACCGCATGCCTGTAATCCTGCCGCCGGAGCGCCACGCGGCCTGGCTCTTTCCGGAGCGCCTGAAGCCCCGGGAAGCCACCCAACTGTGTCAGCCCGCCTCCACTGCCGGCTGGACGCGCCACGCCGTCTCCACCCGCGTCAATTCCGCCCGGGAGGAAGGCCCGGAGCTGATCGAGCCGACCGAGGCCACCATCGCCCGTGAGTTGGACTTCCTCGACCAGCTCTTCAACGACAATTGAACTTGCCGCGGGTACGCAGCGTCTGAGATTGAAGCGGAAGCAGTTTAGCCATGCCCCTTTACGAATACACCTGCCAAGCCTGCGACCACGCGTTCGAAGCGCTGGTGCAGGGAAGCCAAAGCCCGAGCTGCCCCGAGTGCGGGAGCGATCAGCTCGAGAAGAAATGGTCCACCTTTGCCCCATCCATGGGCGGCAGCCAAAGCGCCGACCTGCCGATGTGCCAAACCTGCGGGCAGCTGCCCGGCGCCTGCGGCCTCAACTGATCGTGAGCCGCCTTGCCCAAATCTCCGCCCTCGCCGGCCTCGTGACGGTGCTCGGGTTCATCGGCTGCAGTTCCTCCTCCGCCGAACCGGAAGCCTCCGACGCCACCATGAGCCAAGCCAGCGAAAACGATAACGCCATCACCCTCTACGACCGCCGCATCGCGCGCGCCGCTGCTGACTATCGCTCGCTCGTAGCCTACGCGCAACAGCCGGAAGAGCGGGTCGACGAAGGCACAGTGGCCCGACGCTTCCACCAGCTGGCGGCCGAGTTTCAGAGCATCCTCGGCGAAAATCCCAAGCAGGTCGAAGCCCACATCCTTTACGGGAAACTGCTCGACTTCTTCGGCGACCGCGATGGCGCCAAGGAGCAGTTCGCCTCCGCCCTGCACCTCAACCCCGACATCGCGGTGGTGAATCAGTACATGGGCACCTACCACGCGGAAGAGGGCGACTTTGCCCAGGCCCTCGCCTACTACCTGCGCGCGACCGAGTTGGCGCCCAAGGAGGCCGTCTATTTCTACTCGCTGGGCGAACTGCTCTACACCTACCGTCCGGGCATCCTCGAGGCCGGCATCCTCAGTGCCGATCAGCTCGATGTGGAGATGTTCGAAGCCTTTCGCCGGGCCGCACAACTCGCGCCCGAGCGCCTGGACCTGCAATTCCGCTACGGCGAAAGCTTCTACGACCGCCCCGATCCGGATTGGGAGGCCGCACTGGCCCACTGGAAGCGCATGCAGGATCGCAACGACCTGACCCCGCTGCAGTCCGACGCCATCCGCCTGCACCGCGCCCGCGTGCTCGGCGAGCTGCACCGCTATCAGGAGGCGCGTGACGCCGCCAACCTGGTCGTGCAGGAAGGCCTCATCCAGTCCCGCGACAACCTCATCGAAGCCATCAACGACGCCGAAGCGCGCGAGCAAAACGGCGGTGAAGACACGCCAGCCTCCAACGAGCCCGCCGAAGAGGCCAAGTAAACGCCGACCCGCTCGCGATAGCGCTCTATCCGACGGTTTCACCGCTTCTGCCTCGCGCACAAAAAAGCCGCAAACCCTTGAGGATTCGCGGCTTTTAAGAAAGTGGCAGGCCGACAAGGACTTGAACCTTGAATAACGGGACCAAAACCCGCTGTGTTGCCAATTACACCATCGGCCTGTGGTGAAAGCCCGATATAAGAACAATCATCGGCCATCCCGTCAAGGACGTTAAGAAATATTTTCGCGTTTTTTCGGCCATCTCCATCCGGTTTTCCACCCCCTTCGACAAAACGTTCGTATCCCGAGACAAAAACAGAGAAAGCACCCCAGGAACGAGCATGTGGTTGACGCCGCCAACCTCCTGACCATCAATAATACTTTTGATGAATCCCCAAGCTGGCTCTACCGAACCCAAGTTCCGTCGCATCGTCCTGAAGATCAGCGGCGAGGTGCTGAAATCCACCGAATCCGGTGAAACCATCGATGCCGATATCCTGCTGCGCGTCTGCCAGGAGATCAAGGAGGTCGTGGACCTCAACGTGCAAGTCGGCGTCGTCGTGGGCGGCGGCAACATCTTCCGCGGTTTGGCCGCCAGTGCCAGTCGGGGCGTAGACCGCACCACCGGCGACTACATGGGCATGCTCGCCACCGTCATCAACGGCCTCGCCATCATGGACTGCCTCGAAAAGATGGACGTGCCCGTGCGCGTGATGAGCGCGATCGAGATGAACAAGGTCGCCGAGCCCTACATTCTACGTCGCGCCGTGCGCCACATGGAAAAAGGCCGCGTGGTGGTCTTTGCCGGCGGCACAGGCAACCCCTACTTCTCGACCGACACCACCGCCGCCCTGCGCGCGAGCGAGATCGAGGCCGACGTCATCTTCAAGGCCACCAAGGTCGACGGCATCTACGACAAGGACCCGATGAAACACGCCGACGCGGTGAAGTACGACTCCGTCGGCTTCGGCGAAGCCCTGCGTCAGCGCCTGAAGGTGATGGACACGACCGCCTTTGCCCTCTGTCAGGACAATTCCATGCCCATCCTCGTCTTCAACCTCAACGAGTCCGGCTCCATCCGCCGCGCCGTTCTGGGCGAGAAGATCGGCACATTGGTCAATTAAGGCGCGCAAAAACCTGATCCGCCCGCTTTTATTCCCTGCGCAACCTGCATATCTTAACCGCTTAACCCCAACTGCTGATCATCATGGACTTTGACGAAATCCAGCTCGAGACCCAGGAACTGATGGAAGGTGCCGTCAATCACGCCTGGAAGGAATTTAACAACATCCACACCGGCAAGGCCTCCCCCTCCATGGTCGACGGCCTGCGCGTGGATGTGCCCGCCTACGGCTCCAGCATGGCCATCCGCGACATCGCGGCCATCACCACCCCCGACAGCCGCACGATCAGCATCCAGCCCTGGGACAAGAACACCGTCAGCCCGATCGAAAAGGGCATCAAGGCGGCCGGCCTCGGCCTCAACCCCGTCACCCGCGGCAGCGTCATCATCGTGCCCGTGCCCGAGCTCTCCGGCGAACGCCGCAAGGAGCTGGTGAAGGTTTGCAGCGGCCACGCCGAAGATTCCCGCGTGCAAGTGCGCAAGGCCCGCCAAAAGGCGATGGACAACCTCAAGAAGCTCAAGAACGAGGGCGGCACCTCCGAGGACGACATCAAGCGCTACGAAAAGGAAATCCAGGAGATGACCGACAGCCACATCGAGCAGATCAACGACGCCCTCAAGCAAAAGGAGTCCGAGCTGCTCGCCGTCTAACCGGCCCCGCCAACCGCTTTTCCTGCCACGCCTCACCTGCCCAAGGTCGGGGCGTTTTTTTTGACTCCGAAAGACGCACTCTCTTGGCGAACCGCCTCTGTGGCCTTAACGATTTACCAGTGGATGAGCAGCAGGATATATTACGCCGCATCCCGGACAAGATAGCGCCGGGACGTATCGACGACGACGCATTTCGACGCGCGCTCCAGTCTGGGCTAAGCCGTTACCACGATATGCTGGAGAACCTGGCCCAAGGATTCCCCTCCCCCACCAAAGAGGATTGCCACGGGCGCAGTGGGGCGTCTTGATGCTGCGACTGTAGTGGTGACTTTCCTCGCTTCCAACGCCCGCCGCATCGTCATCAAGATCGGCACCAATACCCTCACGCAAGGGGGCCGCGTCGTGAACCAGGACTGGGTGGAGCGCCTGTGCTGCCAAGTGGCCGAGCTGCAAAAACGCGGTCTCGAAGTCATACTCGTCAGCAGCGGCGCCATCGGCCTCGGCATGGGGCGTCTAGGCCTCGAACGCCGTCCGCGCGGCCTCAACAAGCTGCAGGCCTGCGCCGCCATCGGTCAGAGCATCCTCATGGAGTGCTGGGCACGCGGCTTCGGCCAATACGACGCCACCTGCGCCCAGGTGCTGCTGACGCACGAAGACCTCAAGCACCGGGAGCGTCACGTGGCCGTGCGCGAGACCCTGGAGCAACTGCTGCGCTACGGCGTCGTGCCCGTGATCAACGAAAACGACACCGTCAGCACCGACGAGATCAAGTTTGGCGACAACGACCTGCTCAGCGCCCTGACTGCCAGCTTGACCAACGCCGACCTGCTCGTGATCCTCACCACCGCGCCGGGCCTGCTCGACCTCAAGGGCAGCGGCCAGCTCGTGCCCGTGGTCGAGACCATCACGCCCGAGATCGAGGCCATGGCCGGCGGCAGCGTCACGCAGACCAGTGTCGGCGGCATGATCAGCAAGATCCAGGCGGCCAAGGTCGCCACCGGCAGCGGTTGCGGCGTCTACATCGGCGATGGCACCGACCCGGTGATCCTGATGCACCTCGCCAACGGTCGCGCGGTCGGCACCTTCTTCCTGCCCAACAGCCTGGAGCTCGATGCCCGCCACCGCTGGATGGCCTTCTTCCAACGCCCCACCGGGCGCATCGTGATCGACCCCGGCGCCGTCACCGCCCTGCGCGAACAAGGCGTGAGTCTGCTGGCTAAAGGCGTCACCTCCGTCGACGGCGCATTCCTCGAAGGCGAAGTGATCGACATCTGCAACCCCGAAGGCGTGCCCATCGCCCGCGGGCAGAGCAACTACGCCGCCCACGAGCTGGCCTCCATCGTCGGCAAGAGAAGCGAGGTCATCCAGCCGCTCTTCCCCCAAAAGCAACGCTACGAAGTCGTCCACCGCGACCACCTGGTCCTGCTGTAAGAGGGGGGATTGGCGTTCAGACGCGATTCCTGCGGCACTATTCCGTGTCGTCTTCCTCGGTTCCGCCTTGTATCCTGCTCTCGACCTTCAGCTTCAGTCGGTACATCTCGGTATCCGTATCGATAGGAGTGGCGATCATGATGTCCTGCACGGTGCGACTTTTACGGTCCTCCAGGCGAAAATCGGCGCCACGCTCCAGCAGCAACAGGGCGACATCATAGGCATTGATGACCGCCGCCGCCATGCCCGGCCTCACCCTTGAGCTACAAAACGCAGCTCCAACTTCCCCATCCACGCCTTGCGCTGGCGGGTCGGGCTGATTACATGTGTGCCATGCCCCGACCTGTCACGCTCTTCACCGGCCAATGGGCCGATTTGCCGCTCGAGAAACTGGCGCCGATGGCTGCGGCCATGGGCTACGATGGACTGGAACTCGCCTGCTGGGGCGATCACTTTGAGGTGGCCAAGGCCGATGACGAGGTCTACCTGCGCGGGCGCTGGGAGCTGCTGGAGCGGCACGGGCTGACGTGTTACGCGATCTCCAACCACCTGGTGGGGCAGGCGGTGTGCGACCGGATCGACGAGCGGCATCAGGCGATCCTGCCCGCCTACATTTTTGGCGACGGCGAGCCGGAGGCGGTGCGCCAGCGGGCGGCGGAAGAGATGAAGCGCACGGCGCGGGCGGCCCGACGCTTTTTCGACCTGCGCCCGGACGATCAGGAGGGCGACTTTGCGGCCACGGTCAATGGCTTCACCGGCTCGGCCATCTGGCACCTGCTCTACAGCTTTCCGCCCTGCCCGCCCCACCTGATCCAGAAGGGCTTCGACGACTTTGCCGCGCGCTGGCAGCCCATCCTCGACGTGTTCGACGAGGTGGATGTGAACTTCGCGCTCGAGGTGCACCCGACAGAGATCGCCTTCGACACGGCCTCCGCCCAGCGCGCGCTGGAGGCGGTGGACCACCATCCGCGCTTCGGCTTCAACTACGATCCGAGCCACCTCGGCTATCAGGGCGTGGACTACGAGCAGTTTATCCGCACCTTTTACGACCGCATCTTCCACGTGCACATGAAGGACGTGTGGTGGGGCCGCGGCGACGGCTCGGTCGGGGTCTTCGGCGGCCATACGGAGTTCGCCGATCCGCGCCGCTACTGGGATTTCCGCTCCGTGGGCCGGGGCGATATCGACTTCGAGGGCATCATCGTGGCGCTCAACGACATCGCCTATCAGGGGCCGCTTTCGATCGAGTGGGAAGATGCACGCATGGACCGCGTGTTCGGCGCACGCGAGTCCTGCGAATTCACCCGCGCGATCGACTTTCCGCGCGGCGAGCAAGCCTTCGACGCCGCCTTCAGCCGCGAATCCTGAACCCAATTTCCCTATGACTGCACCCCGCAAACTCCGCATGGGCATGGTCGGCGGTGGCCGTGGCGCCTTCATCGGCGAAGTCCACCGCATGGCCAGCCGCCTCGACGGCCAGATCGAACTCGTAGCCGGTGCCTTTTCGAGCGACGCCGAGAAGTCCCGCCTCTCCGGCCAGGACCTGTTTCTCGATCCGGACCGCGTCTACGCCTCCTACGAGGAAATGGCTGAGCGCGAAGCCGCCCGGCCCGCCGACGAGCGCCTGGACTTCGTCAGCATCGTCACGCCCAACCACCTGCACTACCCCGCCGCGCGCTGCCTGCTCGAGCACGGCTTCCACGTCGTCTGCGACAAGCCGGTCACGCACCGCCTGAAGGACGCCGTGGCCCTGCGCGACCTCGTGCGCCAGAGCGGCCAGATCTTTGCCCTCACCCACAACTACACCGGCTACCCCATGATCCGTGAGGCGCGCGAACGCGTGCAACGCGGCGAGCTGGGCGAACTCGTGAAGGTGGTCGTGGAATACCCGCAGGGCTGGCTGCTGGAAGACATCGACCAGCAGGGTCAAAAACAGGCCGCCTGGCGCACCGACCCCCAACAGGCTGGCGCATCGAGCTGCCTGGGCGACATCGGCACCCATTGCGAAAACCTCGTGCACTACGTCACGGGCCAACAGATTGCCCAGGTCTGCGCCGATTTCACCACCCTGGTGCCAGGCCGCCGACTGGAGGACGACGCGCAGCTGCTCTTGCGCTACGAGAACGGCATGAAGGGCCTGCTCTACGCCTCACAAGTCAGTGCGGGCGAAGAAAATGCGCTGCGCCTGCGCGTCTACGGCACCCAGGGCTCTCTGGACTGGCAGCAGGAAAACCCGAACGAGCTGATCCTCAAGTGGCCGGACCGGCCGCGCCAGATCCTCAAACCCGGCAACCCCTACCTGGGGGCGCACGCGCAAGCCGGTTCGCGCATCCCCGCCGGTCACCCGGAGGGCTACATCGAAGGCTTTGCCAACCTCTACCGCGAAGTCGCCCGCGCCATCCGCGACCGCCAGAGCGGCACCGACAACGCGCCCTACGACTTCCCGACCATCGACGACGGCCTCGCCGGCCTGCGCTTCATCGCCACCGCGGTGCACAGCGCCCAGAGCGACGGCAAATGGACGCCCCTGATCGAGGTTTAGCGGGGGAAAGAGAGAAACAAACAGAAGAACACAAAGAAGTCGTCATCCGACCTACGCTGGAACTTTGTGCGCTTCGTGTTCTTCTGTTCAAATAACGTAGCACCCCAGCCTACAGCTCCATGTTATCGAGCAGGCGTACTTCGTCGCACCACACGCTGGTCACGACGAGGGTCTGCCCGGGCACGATCTGGCGCTCGAATTCCATCGTGTGCTTGTTCACCGCGTGCACGTAGATGACACGCAGGCGGCGGATCTGCGAGATGTGGAAGGTTACCTCGGCGAGGATGCGGTCAACGTTGCGGATGCCATTGTCGACCAGTTCCTTACCCTTCATCAGCGCCTGATAGAGCGTGCGGGCGTCGCGGCGCTGGAACTCGTTGAGGTAGGTGTTGCGCGCGCTGCAGGCGAGGCCGTCCGGCTCACGCACCGTCGGGCCGACCGCGATTTCCACCGGGAAGTTGAGGTCTTCGACCATCTTGGCCACCACGGTCGCCTGCTGCGGGTCCTTGCGCCCGTAGATGACCTGGTCGGGCCGCACGATGTTGAACAGCTTGGCGTGCAGCGTACAGACGCCCTTGAAATAGTGCGGGCGGGAGATCGCGCAGAGACCGCTGCCTCGCTTTTCCTCATTGACCGTGCTGGAAAAGCCGGCCGGGTAGATCTCCTCCTCCTTGGGTAGGAAGAGCACGTCCACCTTGGCCTCGCGGCAGAATTGCAGGTCGCGCTCGCGGTCGCGCGGATAGCGGCCAAAATCTTCGTTGGCCCCAAACTCCTTGGGGTTGACGAAGCACGAGACCACCACCACATCGGCCTGGTCCTGGGCCAACTGGATCAGGCTGAGGTGCCCCGCATGCAGATAACCACTGGTCGGCACAAAGCCGATCAGTTTTCCTTGGTGGCGCAGTTTCACCGCGAGGGACTGCATTTCGTTCACGGATTCAATGACTTGCATGGGCTCCTTCAGGATGGTTGGCAGGCTCTCCTGCGGACGCTAAACCTTTGTTTGCCTTGGGCTCAAGCTTTTCAAGAAAGATGGAGAGGAAGAAGCGTCCTGAACTCCGGTTTTAAACCAGGAGGGAACGGAGAGGGCGGAGCTTTTCCCTGGATCCAGGGAGGGGACCGGGCGTGCCCCATCCCCAACGCATTTCATGCCTTATGAATGGCGCTTCCTGCTGCTCAAAACGACTGCCGGTGCATCCCACCCCGATCCCGGTCTTGCCTTTCCGGTGGGGCTTCCTACGGTGACAAAGTTCCCATGATCCGGATTAACCCGCATTTCCAGAAGCTGCAGGCTTCGTATCTCTTCAGCAACATCGCCCAACGCGTCGCTGCTTACCAGCAGGCCAATCCCGATAAGCCGCTCATCAAGATGGGGATCGGCGACGTGACCGAGCCCCTGCCCGAGGTGTGCCGCACCGCCATGAAGGAAGCGGTGGATGAAATGGGCACGCGCGACGGCTTCCACGGCTACGGTCCGGAGCAGGGCTACGCCTTTCTGCGCGAAGCGATCGCCGAAAACGAATACCAGTCCCGCGGCTGCGATATCGGCGCGGACGAGATCTTCGTCTCCGACGGCTCCAAGTGCGACAGCGGCAACATTCAGGAGATTTTCGGCACCGACATCTCCGTCGCCGTGCCCGACCCCGTCTACCCCGTCTACGTGGATACCAACGTGATGGCCGGCCGCACAGGCCGCTTCGTCGATGGCCGCTTTGAAGGGCTGACCTATCTCGAAGCAACCCCGGACAACGGCTACACGCCGGAACTGCCGGAGCAACCGGTGGACTTGATCTACCTCTGCTTCCCCAACAACCCGACCGGTGCCGTCGCGACCAAGGAACAGCTGCAGCGCTGGGTGGATTACGCCCGCCAGCACCACGCGATCATCCTCTTCGACGCCGCCTATCAGGCCTTTATCCAGGACGATGCGCTGCCGCACTCCATCTTCGAGATCGAAGGCGCCAAGCAGTGTGCGATCGAGTTCCGCAGTTTCTCCAAGAACGCGGGCTTCACCGGCACGCGCTGCGCATTCACTGTCGTGCCCAAGGACCTCGTCGCCTACGATCCCGAAAACAACGAGGTGCCGGTGCGCCAGCTCTGGAGCCGCCGCCACAGCACCAAGTTCAACGGCGTCTCCTACCCCGTGCAACGCGCCGCCGCCGCGATCTACTCGCAGGCAGGCAAACAGCAGGTGCAGGATCTCGTGCAAGGCTATATGGCCAATGCCCGCCAGATCCGCGAGACGATGATCGAACTGGGCTACGACTGCGTGGGCGGCGATCATGCCCCGTATGTATGGATCCGCACCGGCGGCAATTCCTGGGACTTCTTCGACCGCCTGCTCAACGAGGCCGGCGTCGTCTGCACCCCCGGGGCCGGCTTTGGCAAGTGCGGTGAAGGCCACATCCGCCTCAGCGCCTTCAACAGCGCCGTCAAGACCGGTGAGGCTCTCCAACGCATCCGCGAAGTCCTCTCCCGCTAATCCAAGCGCCCATGCCCGGGCTCAGGTCCATTTTTACGCCCCAGAAGGCAGCGTTATTGCTGCTCTGGGGCTTTTTTGCAGGCTGCGCGCTCCCCCGCAACGACGCACCCCTGCCCATGGGTTCACGCAAAATCAACCGCGTCCAGACGGTCACCAATGCGTCGACGCCCACGACGGCGGTGCAGCCACCGCGGTCTCCCGCTCCCCCTGAGCCGACACCTGCGCCCATCGCGCCCACGACGCCGGAGGCAGCCATCCCCTCGACACCTGCCCCTGAGACGCCTGAGCGCGAACCCAAGCCCGCCGCCGAAGCACGCCCCCTTAAACCAGCCGAAACTGAACCGCCCACGCCTCCGGTGGCCACGCCCCAGCCGGTCGCCCAAGTGGTAAGATTGGGGCCAGAGCAGATCCCACAACCCATCGTCGCTCCCGTGCCCGTCTTCCCCCGCTACACAAAGCTCGAACAAATCGCGGGTGGCTCGGCCACGTTCTTGATTAGCGTCAATCAGCAAGGAGAAGTAACGGGTGCTCAATTAATCGAAACGAGCCATCCAGAATTAGTCGAGCCAAGCCGCACCGCACTGCTCAAACGGCACTACCAGCGTTCTGAACTACCGCAGGGTTACCCAAAGCTGACGACTTTTCAATTCCCGGTGAATCTAGTATTCTAATACACCTCATCACCCTGTCTTCAACAAAAATTTAACTGCGTGGAGAAAAGTCAATTTAAGCTTGATAACGCCCTGAAGATGGAAAGGATCCGTAACCTACCTTCAACGTTTGTTACGATATGATTAAGACTGCCCTTCTCTCCGCTGCTTTTGTAGCGGCCTGTGCATCCTCCCTGAACGCCGCCGGCTGGTACTACACCGAGAACAATTCTTCTTGGATGTGGAGCGACACCGACGGAACCTGGATCGCCGCGGTCGAGCAACCGCTGATCGCCTGGAATGATGGCGAGCAAAAGTGGGTCAAGAACCCGCTCTCCGACCGTGAAGTGGACATCGCCGTCCTCGCTAGTGACGGCCAGATGATCACGACCACACTGACCGCCGAGGATGAAAGCACCTGGACGCTCACGATCCCGGACACGACCTCAGACGCCTGCACCGTCTCTTCGGACGGCACCGACTACGACGGCACCTACAACGCCGTGGTGACTACCGGCACCGGTGAAGTCGCGATCTTCGTTCAATTCGTGGACGATCAAGGCACTGACGACGTTGCCGACGACGTAACCGAAACCGGCGCGTTCGTATTCACGGTCAGCGAAGAAACTACTGGCGACGAAACCACCAGCCGCACCTTCACCGGCTCCTACGAAGCCCTGTTCCTCGACGGCAGCGAAGTCGGCACCTTCTCGACGATCGTCGAGGACTATGTCGCCCCGGCCAGCAACTAAGATTGCCGCATCTTTTTTTTTGAAAAGGCGCTCTCATTTGGGAGCGCCTTTTTCTGTGTCTATACCTCTCGCCTCTAGGAGGTGTTGCACCACCGAAAAGGTCACTACACCGTCGCAGCCATGCGTTAACCGCCAAGGCGGAGTAGAGCCTCAATGACAACGCTCCTCAATAGGCGTAGATCATCTTGCGTGTCATACCGCCATCGGCGACGAAGTCCTGTCCGGTGATAAAGCCTGCGTCGGGACTGAGCAGGAACGCGCAGAGCGTCGCAATGTCGTGAGGCGTGCCGACCCGCCCCACCGGATGCTGCGCGTGATCGATGTCGCGCAGCTGGTCGTAATCCTCATTCTGGATCCAGCCCGGCGCAATCGCATTGGCGCGCACCTTCGGCCCCAGGCTGATCGCCAGCGAATGGGTCAGCGCCACGATGCCGCCCTTGGTCGCCGAGTAGGCAAAGGTATTGGGCTCGGACTGATAGGCGCGGCTGGACGCGATGAGCACGATCGCGCCATTCGTCTCCCCCAACAGGGGCGCGGCGGCCTGCGCACAGAGGAAGGCGCCCGTCAGATTGGTGCGGATCACCTCCTGCCACTCGTCCAGCGATACTTCACCGATCGGCTTGCGTGCCGGGTCGGCGTGGGCGGCGTTGCAGACGAGTCCGTCCAACCGGCCCCAGTTTTCGCGGATCCACTCGATGCAGCTGCGCACCGGGTCGGGCCGGCCGACATCGCACTTGCAGAAGTGCACCTCGCCCAACTGTTTGAGATCGGGCAGCGCCTCTTCCGCCGCCTGTTCGTCCACCCCCGCGATCAGGACGCGATAGCCGCGACGCAGGAGAGTTTCGGCGATGCCTCGGCCGATGCCGCGCTCGCCCCCGGTGATCAACGCTACGGGTGCAATCATGACCTAAATTACACCGGGAGGCCCGTTGGTGCAAAACGGCGCGCGACTCAGTCCTGCAGCAGCGACATGGTGGAGGCCGCGATCTCGAGCCGGTCGATCTTGGTCGCCAGCCCGCTCTTGCGGTCGATGTCCACGATGCAGCCGCAAATCCGTACGTCGCCCTCCGCGATGCCGAAACGCCGCGGCATGCCGTCGACGAAACGGGCGATGACCGGCGGGATTTCGCGCCCCAGCACGCTCTCGTAGGGCCCGCTCATGCCGGCATCAGAGATATAGGCGGTACCGCGCGGCAACACCCGATAGTCGGCCGTGGGAACGTGCGTGTGCGTGCCCACCACCAGCGCCACCCGACCATCGAGAAACCAGCCCATCGCGATCTTCTCCGAGGTCGCCTCCGCGTGGATCTCGACCATCACCGCATCGCACTGTTCGCGCAGCTCCAGCAGCTTCTGATCGGCATAGGCAAAGCCGTTGTCGCTGCTGATCTTCATGAACTGCGAGCCGAGCACGGTGAAGACGCCGAACCGGAAGCCGTCCTTTTCCACGATCAGGTGCTCGCGCCCCGGGCAGATCTTCGGCAGATTGCCCGGACGACATACGTAGTCGAGCCCGCCGATGTCGTTCTCGAACCCGCGCTGGTCCCAGCAGTGGTCGCCCAACGTGATGCCGTCGACCCCATGCTCATGCAGGTCGCGCGCGATCTGGGCATTGATTCCCGCACCGGCCGCCGAGTTCTCTCCGTTGGCGATCACGATATCCGCCCCATATTGGGCCCGCAGCCCCGGCAGGATACTCTTGACCGCCTCACGGCCCGGCTTGCCGACGATGTCCCCTAAAAAAAGGATGCGCATCCCATCACTGAACCCCCTTTACCCCGAAAAGGCAAAAGATTTGCGGGCGGGTTTGACCAAGCCCTGCCACTCGCGAAACACACGGCCCAACCGACTCTGCCCTTGCCAGCATCCGGGAATGCCTCAAGAGTGGCGTATTCTGACCAACTAGCGACCACGGCTCAACCGATGACTTCTGACACGCTTGCCGCAGCTTCCACCCCCACTGTGAACCCGACTGAAATTCCCACCTCGATGCGAGGGGCCGACCTGATCGTTTACTGCCTCGAGCTCGCGGGCTGCGAATACGTGTTCGGCTACCCGGGTGGCGCCTCGATGGAAATCCACCAGAGCCTGACGCGCTCCGGCAAGGTCCGCACCATTTTACCCCGCTTCGAGCAGGGCTGCGGCTTCATGGCCCACGGCTACGCCCGCGCCACCGGCAAGCCCGGTGTCTGCATGGCCACCAGCGGCCCCGGCGCCACCAACCTCGTCACCTGCGTGGCCGATGCGTTGATGGACTCCATTCCGCTGATCGCTGTCACCGGGCAGGTCAACCAGGCCCTCATCGGCAAGAGCGCGTTTCAGGAGACGGACGTCTTCGGCATGTCGCTGCCGGTGGTCAAGCACAGCTACCTGATCCTCAACATCCGCGACATCCCGCGCGTGATCAAGGAGGCCTATCACATCGCCACCACCGGTCGCCCCGGCCCCGTGTGGATCGACATCGCCAAGGACGTACAGCAGACGACCCTCAGCGGTCAGGAGCTGATCGACGCCCTGAATGCGCCGATGGACATCAGCGGCTATCAGCCCGAGGTGAAGTGCAGCGATGAAGACCTGCTCGCCATCATCCCCGAGCTGGAAAAGGCCGAGCGCCCCGTGATCTACACCGGCGGCGGCATCATCAGTGCCGATGCCCAGGAAGAGCTGACCGAATTCGCCAACCTCACCGGGTTCCCCGTCGCTACCACCCTGATGGGCCTTGGCGGCTTCCCGGAAAACCACCCGCAGGCGCTGCGCTGGTTTGGCATGCACGGCGGTGTCGCCGGTAACTGGGCCGTGTGCGAAAGCACCCTGCTCGTGACCCTCGGCGCCCGCTTCGACGACCGCATCACCGGCGTCATCTCCAAATTTGCCCCCGACGCCAAGATCGTCCACATCGACGTCGACAAGAGCGAGCATCACAAAAACAAGGTGGTCGACTACCCGATCCACAGCGATGTGAAGTACGCCTTGAGCCGCCTGAACGCCCTCCTGCGCGAGCGCGGCTACCAAAAGCCCGATATCGCGCCCTGGAACGAAAAGGTCTACGGCTGGCGCGAGCAATATCCCTTCGAATACGAGGACAGCCCGCACATCATCCCGCAGCACGCGATCCGCACGCTCTACGAGGTGACCGAAGGTGAGGCCATCATCACGACCGGCGTGGGCCAGCACCAGATGTGGTCGGCCCAGTTCTACCAGTTCAATCAGCCGCGCAGCTTCCTCAGCTCGCTCGGCCTCGGCACGATGGGCTTCGGCTTGCCCGCCGCACTGGGCGCCAAGGTCGCCTGCCCGGACCGCGTGGTGGTCGATATCGACGGCGACGGCTCGTTCATGATGAACGTGCAGGAGCTCGCGACCGCCGTGATGGAAAAGATCCCCGTCAAGGTCATGCTGCTCAACAACCAGCACCTCGGCATGGTCGTGCAGTGGGAAGACGTGCTCTACGACGGCGTGCGCGCCCAGACGGTGCTCGGCCACCCGGACAACCTCGGCGGGCCCGAAAACGTCGATGCGCTCTATCCCAACTGGCCCAAAATCTGTGAAGGCTTCGGCGTCACCTGCCGCCGCGTCTGGAAAAAGGAAGAGCTGCGCGAAGCCATCGAAGAGATGGTCGCCCATGAAGGCCCCTTCCTGCTCGACGTCGTGGTGCCCTACACCGAGCACGTCATGCCCTTCATCCCTGCCGGCGCTTCCGCCAAGGAAATGCTCATCAAGAGCCCCAACAAGCACTAGGCGGCATACCCCTTCCTGTTCCCTTTCCCCCAAAGGAGGCCCGATACCGGTCTCCTTTTTCTTTGGGCTTTGCCGCACAGCTTTTCACGCCCGTCACTTGCGCCGGGAGGCGACTAGACTAGTCTGTTCAGTCTATGGACGTCTCCGACAAACTAAAGCTCCTCGCCAAGGATCTCACGCAAGACTTTCCGCGCTCCCCACGCGCCAAGCTCGCTGGCTACGTCGTCGCCGGGCGCGCGCTGGACAAGTGTCGCGCCGTGCTGGCCGGAACCGCCGGCGAATATCACTTCAACTGCCCGCTCGACCAGCAGTTCTTCGAGTTTGCCGGTATCGACGGTGACGCCTTCAAGGACTTCGTGGCCACAGGTGCGACGGACGAGGAGGTAGCGGCCTGGATCAAGCAGCACGCCAGTCAGAGCGAAGACGAAGCGATCATCGCCTGGAACAACAAGCTGCGCTACATGCGACCGGTCGACATGCCGATGAAGCTGCAGGTCTTCCTGGAGGGCTACATCGACGAAGTCGTGCCGCGCAACCGCATCGTCAACTACTGGTTCGACGTCTACGACATCGAAGAGCACCGCATCTAGACTTTTGCAGACAATAAAAAGCCCCCGGTCTCACCTCCGGGGGCTTTGCGATCACCTGTATTGTCTCTCTTATTGGTCGTCTCTCTTGGTCTTACTCTGTATGTCGTCTCTCTAATGTCTCACCTTGGCGCCTCGCGACAAAGCCGCGACGACGCCTATTTTCGCTACTACTCAAAAAGGTCTTCGTCTCCGTCGTCCTCCAGCTCGTCGAGCGGTGTGCCACGCCCGTTGGGCATCGGCACCGCATCTTCGTTGCTGCGGATTTCAAAGATCTTCACACGCCGCTCCATAAAGGGGCGCAGTTTGTTCAAAGTCTTGAGCGGGAACGCCGGTCGGCCGCGCAGGGATTCACGCAGGCAAAAGTCGCTCACAAAGTCCTGTAGCGCATAGCGCTGGGCGCCGCGCACCAGTTCGCCCATGGCCTTCAGCTCCCGCAGGGTGTGGAGGCCGGGCACCACCGTGGTGCGAAACTCGTGGTCGAGCCCACTGTTCTTGATCATCCAGATGCTCGTGCGCAGGGCATCGGCATCCACGCGGGCTCCCGCCAGCTGCTGGTAATTTGCCAACGGGCCCTTTAAATCCATCGCCACGTAGTCGACCAGGCCCTCGCTCAGCAACACCCGCAGCATTTCGGGGTTGGTGCCGTTGGTATCCAGCTTGACGAGGTAACCCAGATCCTTGATCGCGGCCGCAAACCCCGGGAGGTCGGACTGCAAGGTCGGCTCCCCTCCACTGATGACCACGGCGTCGAGCTGCTGCGTCCGGTTCTGCAGAAACTCCATGACCGTCTCTTCCGGGATGGGTTTCTGGTAGCACCGAGGCATCACCAGCTCAGGGTTGTGGCAGAAGGGGCAGCGCCAGTTACAGCCCTGAGCGAAGACCACCGCGGCAATTTTGCCGGGGTAATCGATCAAGGATGTTTTGTCTAAGCCACCGATTTGCATTTGAGCGTTCCTCGCTGAATTCGACGCAAAACTAGGTGCCCTCCTAATCGAAAGCAAGTCTTTTCATTAGTGTTCTTAATCATGGTTTTTCGGTAAAGATAGTTTTACTAATATTGCAAATTACAATACCTTACCTGAGGATATATAAATCACCCGTTCGTCTTGCGGAGAAAAACGCTCATAGCATGTTGATATATAATGGGTTCTAAAATACAAAACACCCTAGGTCATTCTGTGGGTGCGGCCCAGCTTTTTCGGGTGCAAGAGCAGACCGTCACTTTTGAGGCGGCAAAACTTTTTCCAGAAGCCCAAGTTTCCAAGGTGAACAGCCCGGATGATACTGAGGGAATTTCACCCCAACATATCGTCATTAGTGTGCATACCTGGGCGCTCAAAACTCTGGAGCGCATCATCTTGATTGATACCGGCATCGGAAATCACAAGCCACGGCCCGTCGCTGCATTCGACATGCGCGACACTCCCTTTCAGCTGCGCCTGTTCTCTGGAGACCTGATGCACCAGCCGGCGCCAGATGCTTGAGCTGGCCGCCGCCCAGGCCCTGCCCTTCTTTAGCTCGCACTTTGCGGAGAGCTCGGTCGGCCGCGTTACCAAAGCCGAAGACGGATTCCACTGGCAGTTTAGCTAGACGCCTGTAATGTGCGCCCCATGACGCACCTGCGCATCCTCTGCGAAGGTCAGGCTACCGAGCCCCAGTATTTTCGGGCGCTCGTGGCTTATCTGGGCCTGACGCAGCACGTCGCGGTGGATTGCACGGAGTCGCCCGACCCGCAGCGCCTGCACGCGGCCGTGTATCAGGGTGACGCGCCTGAAACCTGGCTGGTGATGGACGTGGAGCCACATGCCGGGGATGCCGTGCGCACCCGCCGCCTGAGCAAGGTCATCGCCCAGGCCCTGGAGAAGGGCCAGCCGCTGCTCGCGCTCTCCAACCCGTGCTTCGAATACTGGCTGCTCCTGCACGAAATGGAAGACCCGCGCGCGCTCGCCAAGCCCGACGCGATCATCGCGCGGCTGGAGCAATTCTGGCAGCAGCCCTACCGCAAAAGCCAGCTGCCGCTCAAGCGCCTGATCGACAGCGGTCGCTGGCTCGAAGCCGTGGACCGTTCCCGCCGCTTGCGTCAGGAGGCCGGCAATCTTTCGACCGCCGGACGGCTGATGAAGGCGCGCCCGCTCTGCACGGTCGACGCGCTGGTCGAGCGCCTGGTGCTCTTCAGCGGGTCAGCTTCTGCCGCGGATGGGCCTTCCGGTGGGCCGCAATAAGGTGCTCGGGCTCGACCTTGGTGTAGATCTCGGTCGTAGTGATATCCGCGTGCCCCAGCATTTCCTGGATGGCGCGCAGGTCCGCCCCATTGCTGAGCAGGTGCGTGGCAAAGGAGTGGCGCAAGAGGTGGGGCTTGACCGGTTTTTCGATGCCCGCCTGTTTTGCGTACAGCTTGATCAGGTACCAGATCGTCTTGCGTGAGATCGGCAGCCCGCGCGTGCTCAGAAAGACCGTGCCGTCGGAGTGTGGCTTCACAAACTGCGGTCGTGCGATGCGGATGTAACGCTCGAGCGCTTCGACCGCCATCTTGCCGACGGGCACGACGCGGTCCTTGTTACGCTTGCCCGCCACCACGCGCACGAAGTGGTCGTCCAGATTCAAGTCGAGCAGCTTCAGGCTGCACAGCTCGGAGACCCGCAGGCCGCTGGAGTAAAACAGCTCCAGCCACGCCCGGTCCCGCTTGCCCTGCGCACTTTCGCGAGAAGGCGCGTTCAGCAGGCGGTCTACCTCCTCGGGCGTCAAGGTATCGGGCAGGCTCTGGATCAGGCGCGGTCCGGTCAGCAACTCGCTGAAGTCGTCTGGGCGAATGCCTTCCTTCACCAGGTAGCGTGCCATCATGCGCACCGCCGTCAGCTTGCGCGCGATAGTCGACGGCGCCAGCTCCTCATCCCGGGTCAGCTCCTGCATCCACGAGGAGAGGTGCTCTTCCTGCGGCCCTCGCCAGTCGGTGATCTTGTGCTTGCGCACCGCCCAGCGGCAAAACTGCACCAAGTCTACCTCGTAGCCGTTGATCGTGGCCATGGAGTAGCCCTTCTCCAGCTCCAGATGAAACAGGTAGGCCTCCAGCGGTTCGCTCAGGCCTGCGGGCAAGGTCGCCAAAGTCGTCTCGCGAGGTGCGCGCTTGATCACCCCACCGTTCTACGCGCCTCCCCACTCACAGGCAAGCCCGGTGACATAAAAGGCGTTACGCCCCCGTCGCCTGACCGAAACAGTAGTCGAACAGCAAGCGCCACTCGGCATCCTGCACCTCAATGCAGGCGTCCTCGTAATCGCTGTCGCTGCCCCGGTTTTCGTCGCAAATGTCCACAAACAGGCCCGGCTGCCACGTCTCCCATTCATGGAAAGGTCCGTGATGGCTCGAACTCTTCGCCTCTTCGAGCAGCGACGGATAGATGGGATGCTCCCCCACCTGCTGCAGCCAGTATTTGGCGTTGCCCGCATCCGGCTCGCGGCGGTGCATGATCGCATGCCAGAGCGCGGCGCTCGCATTGCCATCCGCGCCCTGAGTCAGCCCGTGGGCCGCCTCGATGTGGTTGTAGCGCATCAGGAGGCCGGCGAGACAAAGATCCGCCCATTCCTTGTCCTGCACCTCGTGCTCCCGGAACAGTTCATCTACCGTCAAATCGCCCAGCTTGACCGTTTCATGATCGTAGGGCTTGCCCGGGCCCAGCGGCGCAGGCTGGGCATACTCAATCAAGGAATCGATGAATGAACCGTAGGTCTTGTGCATAAGGGAAAGTGCTTCAACCCCTTGGTTCGCGCAACCTTGGGGCCTAATCTTTCTACTGGTTATCGCTTTGCTGCGACTGCTCTTGCTGATCTGCCTGGCGTTGCTCACGGCGGTTCTGCAAACCCTGCAAGAGGCCTCCCAGGATACGTTCTCCCGTGCTCGCTTCGGGCTCATCTTCGTCTCCCTGAGTCTCCTCGGCAGTGCCTTCGCCCTCCTCCGCTGTATCCGCCTGCGATTCATCCTCCGAAGAGAATTGGCGCCGCAGGTAGTTGCCGCCTTCGTCGAGCAGCTCCCGCTTCGCATGGTCGAAGATCTTCTGTTGCAACGTCGACTGCAGATCCCCGAGCGGTCCGGTCAGCTCAAAGCTCTCGATCGCGGTGTAGCCCTTGCTGTCCTGGTCCGGGAACTCGAAACCGAGCGACCGCAGATTCTCCACCAGCGGCCCGGAACCGCGCAGACTCAGCTTGATGTCGCTGATCCAGTCGGTGACCGGTTCGCCGTCGATGTAATCGATCTCGCCCTGCCCCACAAAGTGCACGTTGGGCGCCTCGATGTTGATGGTCTTGAACAGCAAGTCCAGCGACTCGTCCCGCGCGATATCGAAGGTCAGGTTATCGTATTTCACCTCCGAGAGGCCCTTGAGCACATCGTCGAGCACGGACTGCGCCTTTTGCGCGTATTTGGCCGTATCGCCGCCTGCGAGGCCGGACAGCAGCCCCAGCCCGCGCGAAGTCAGCGAGAGGGTGCGGTCGTATTTGCCCAGCGGACGCACCACCCCGTCTTGCGACGTGATCTTGAAGTTACCCGTCACGCGATCGGCGATCACCGCCAGATTCGGCGCCGAGCCGGCGATATCACCTGCCACATTGAACGTGCCCTCCAGCGGCGGCTGGCTCTGCCCCTGCGCAGCGGTGAGGAAGGGCCCGGGATTGAAATCCTGCACGTCCACCGAGCCCGACAGCTGATAAGGCGACTGCGGTTGCTGCTCATCGAAGGCCAGACGCGCGTTCAGCTTGATGGGCGTCTGCTCCTGCTTCGCGCCAAAGTCGAGCACGACCTGCGACGGCTCGAGCCGCAGTTCGCCCTGGGCATCCGCCACCGTGGCCTCGCCCTGGATCAACTGGTCGATCCGCAGGCTTAGCTCACCCGTATACCCTTCCCATAGCGGCTGCTCGTCCGGCTCACTGGAAGGCACTTCAGGGCTCGGGCCCGATTGACCGGCTTGGGGCTGCTCCTGCTCCACCGGTTGCGCCGCGCCGCCCTGCGGGATCAGCGCCAGCAACTCATCGCCCACGATCGTACCCGCCTGGAAGGAACCCGAGAAGCTGCCCGTGTGCTTCGCCGGCTGGGCCTGCCCCGAAAACTCCAACGTGCCCGTCGTCGAACGGATCGGCTGCGGCGCGTCCGCGGCCAGCGGTTGCTGCATCAGGTTGGCAAACGACAGGTCGAAACGACCCTCCACCTGCATTTCCGTATCCACGTCGGCGGAGAGCGGCCCCTGCGCCTTGAGGCTGCCCGAAACGATTTCGCCCGCCGGACTCGTGAGCTGCAACTGGCGCAGCTCGAAGGCAAAGTCTTCCGCGCTGACCACCGCCAGCAGGTCCAGCTTGCCGCTGAGGTCGCTCAGCATGGGGCCTTCCTGTGGGTCGCGATAGCTGAAACCGGTGAGCTGCAGCGGGGGCGCCGCCTCGACCCGCACCTTTTCGTCAGCCGCCGAGACGGCGAGCGACCCGCCCGCCGTGCCGGTCACGCTCGCGCCGCCAAGGAAGGCGTTGGCCAATTGCAGCGGCACATCGTTGAGCTGCAGGGTCAACAACTGACCCTGCAGTTGCGAAAGCCCGAAGTCGGCCGCCTGCGGGTCCAGCCGCAAAGCCTTGGGCGCGCGCACCGTCAGCAAATCACTGCCCTCGGCGGCGAGATTCAGGTCCAGCGTCTGCAGCGTCAGCGCCTCGGGGCTGTAATCGGCGGCAATCTCGCCCTGACTGCGGATCTCGGAAGGCAGGCGCGAGGCGTCTTCCCCCAAGAGCGCGCGGGCCACCTCCGGCGGCAGCGAGCCCTGATAGGCCACGCTTACCTTCGCCTGCATGGGCCCGTCTTCCGGCATCTGGCAGCTCATCTCGGCCTGACCGTTGAGCAAGTCCGTATTGTCAAACGTGATGCGCAGGTCGTCCCAGCCCGCCTGCCCCGCAGTGGGGCCCATGCGAGCCCGGGGTGAAAAGCGCAGCGTGAGGTTGCGCGGCTGGCGTCCGTCCGTCTGCAGTTGGGCCACCGCCTGCACGGGTTGCGGCGCGCTGAGCGTCAACCCGTCGGCGGTTTGCGCCAGGCGCAAGTTGGCCACCACGGCTTGCGGCTTCAGCGGCGCATCGAGCTGCAGGCGATCCCACAGCGTGCGCGGCAGCTGCAGGGCCACCTCCAGCAACTCGCCCTCCGTCGCGTTCTGGAAATCCTGATCGAGTTCGATCGGCTGCAGGTTTTGCACGCTCAACAGACGCTCGCCACCTTCCTGCACGACCGTCAACTTCAGCTGCGGCGCACGCAAGCCGGTCGGCTGATAATCGGCCTGGGCCACAAAATTCAGGTCCAGCTCCAGATCTTCCTGCAAAGGCAGGGCGGAGTCCGCGGCCACCAATGCGCGCCCGTCGAAATCCGCCTCGAGGGAACCGGTGGACGATTCGGGCGCAAAGGAGAAGTCGGCCTGCCCCTGCCAGACGAGCTGATGCGGCTGCAACAGGGCGGCAAGCACGTCGGTCTCTTCGCTGTCAATGTCCATTGCGAGGCTGCCCTCGAGCGACTCGGTTTCGTATTGCCAGCGGGCCTGGAAGTCGATCAGGGGCTGGGGCGAGCTATCGCTACGCAGGTTAAAGCGGTAGGTCTCGCCCTCCTCTTCCGCGCGCAAAGCGCCATCGGCCAACAGCGCCACCGGCTCCACCGCGTCTCCCGTCAGGCGCAGCGTCTCCTCTAGCCGGATACGCGAAAATCCGCCCTCCGCCAGTTGTTCCAATTGCAGCTTCAGGCTCTGCGTCGCCTGATCATACCCATTGATCGGCTGCGCAAGCTGCAGCTGGGCGTCGAGCTTCAACGTTCCTTCCCGCCCAGGCGCAATGTCGCCGCCGCTCGCTTCAAACGTCAGCTGGCTGTTGTCCGGCAGCACAATCAGGCCGTCCGCCGTCAACTGCTCGAGTTCCAACTTGAACCCCAGATCGCGCGTCATGGCCAGGATGCCGTCAAAATCCAGCGGCTCGCCCGGCTCCTCGGGCTCCGTGGTCGCCACCGGGGCGGGTGTCGGCTGGTAATCCCCCTCCACCTCGGGGAAGAGCTGCTTCAGGCGCGTACGGCTCTCGATGCCGGGCGCAATCTTCACCCCTTTGGCATCGACCAACGACACTTCGACCGTCTGGCTCAAGAGCGCCCACGGATTGAACTTCACCGTAGCCTCGTCCACAAAAATGCCGGTGTCGTAGCTGAGCAGGAACAGGTCGTCGATCTCGGCGCCGCCGAGCCCAGCCTTCACATAGCGAGCCTCGGCCTCCATGCCTGGCTGGGCATCCAGTTGCCCCAGCACGACGGAGCGCTGCCATTCCGGGTTGTTGAGGAAGATCAGGATCCCGACCAGCGGGACCAGGATCAGAACGGCCAGGACGGCCAAAATGATGAGCAGGATGCGTTTCATACGGACGGATGAAGCCTCAGGGGGTTTGCGGCTAGAGCACTAAGAAATACGCAACCCCGGCGAATGCAAACGCACCCTCCGATGAATCCGGACACAAAAAAGCCCTGCTGATAAGGCAGGGCTGAAAGTCTTACCGGTGAAAGTGGTTGATAACCGCTTACTTGGCACCGCCGCGGGTCGCCATGTAAACGCGCTTTTCCTTCACCGCGTTAGCGGCCTTACCGATGCGGCTACGCAGGTAGTACATCCGGGCCCGCATGGTGATCGACTCGCGGTCGACTTCGACCTTTTCGATCACCGGGCTGTTGACCGGGAACACCTTCTCGACGCCGACGCCCATCTGGCTGCGGCGGACGGTGAACGTCTCGTGAATGCCATGACCCTTGCGGGCGATCACAACGCCGGCAAAGACCTGAACCCGCTCCTTGTTACCTTCGCGAATGCGCTGGTGCACGCGAACGCCGTCGCCGACCTTGAATTGATCGCGTTCGGGCTTGAGCTGTTCTTGGGTGATTTCGTCGATGATGGGATTCATGGCTATTGGTCGGAAATGGGTGGCAGGAGATCTGGACGGCGCTGTTGGGTCTTTTCAAGCCGACGCTCCTGACGCCAGCTCTCAATCTTCGCGTGATCCCCGGACAGCAAAATATCCGGCACGCGCATCCCGCGATATTCTACAGGACGCGTGTATTGAGGAAAGCCGAGTAACTTGTCGCTGAAGGAATCCTGAGTCAAGGATTTTTCTTCGCCCAAGACCCCGGGCACATAACGGCAGACGGCATCGATCATCACGGCCGCCGGCAGGGTGCCGTTGGTCAGCACGTAATCGCCGATACTGACCTCGCGGTCGATCAGGCAATCGCGCACGCGTTGGTCGATGCCTTCATAGTGGCCGCTGACGAGCAGCAGGTGCTTTTCCTGTGCAAATTCCCGCACCAGCGGGGTCGATAACGGCTCGCCATCGGGCGTCAGGTAGACGGCCACCGTTTCGGGCCGCTTCAGTTCCTCGATGGCGGAAAACAGGGGCTCCGGCTTCAGCAACATCCCCGCACCCCCACCAAAGGGGCGGTCATCGGTGATGCTCCACTTATCGGTCGCCCAGTTGCGCAGCTGGTGCGCCGTCACCTGGACCAGGCCGTTTTTCTGGGCCCGACCGATCATGCTTTCGGAGACAAAGCCCGAAAGCATATTGGGGAACAGCGTCAAGACGTCGATCGAGAGCATGGCAACTTATCCTGACGCTGCTACACACCGGGGATCAACCGCCGGTTACCGGAGGGTGACGCCTACGCTTCAGCCGTGGCCGGAGCTTCGGCCTTGGCCTTGCGGGCGCGCTTGATGATGCTGCGGACGGTGTCGGAGGGCTGGGCGCCCACGCTCATCCAGTATTCCGCGCGTTCCAGGTCGAGGAGTTCGCGCTGATCTTCTTGCGCGTTACGGGGGTCATACGAGCCGATACGTTCCACAAAACGGCCATCACGGCGGTTGGCGGATTCGGCGACGACGATGCGGTAGTGCGGGTTGTTACGGGCGCCACCACGTTGAAGACGGATTTTCAGTGCCATGCTACGGTCAAAGTTGAAATGGTGAAAAACGGGCAGAAAACGCGATCCGCTTCTCCTTGTCAACCGGAAATCCTCCGGCGTACCTCATTATAATACAGGCAGGCCCGCTGCGACCTTCCGCCCGCGATGCGCTTTCGGTTTGCCTCAGCAGCTTTTCACCTGCAGACGGTAGCGACCGTTTTCCTGCGCGATGCCCATCTCGGCCCCGTAGGCCTGGCTGAGCAAATCGGCCTGCACCACGCCTGCAATCGGACCTTGTGCGATCACGTGCCCCTTGCCCAGCAGCAGCGCGTGCTGGATGCCCGGCACGATCTCCTCCAGGTGGTGCGTCACCAGCACGACGCCTGGACTCTCCGGACGCGCCAGCACCTGCGCAAGCCAACGCAAAAACCGCTCGCGCGCCACCGGATCGAGCCCAGAGCAGGGTTCGTCGAGAAACAGCAACTCCGCCCGGCTCATCAGACCGCGGGCCATCATCACCCGCTGGCGCTCGCCCTGACTCAACAGACGCCATTCGCGGCGGGCGAGGTAGCTGACGTGCAGATCTTCCAACAGGGCCTCGGCTTCCGCCACCAGCTCGGGCGTCAGTTCGCCCCAGAAATTGAGCATCGCATAGCGGCCACTCGCCACGACCGATACCGCCTCCTCGTCTCCCTGAATCTGCTGGGCCAGCGCCACGCTCACCACCCCCACCCGCTCACGCAGGGTGGGCCAGTGGGCGTGCCCGTAGACTTGCCCGCACACCTCGACGCGCCCGCTCGTGGGCGTCAGGTAACCGGTCAGCGACTGCAGCAGGCTGGTCTTGCCGCTACCGTTGGGCCCGAGCAGCGCCCAGTGCTGGCCGCGCTCCACCCGCCAGTCGATCGCATCCAGGATCACGTAGGGGCTGCGGCGCACCGTCAGCCCCCGCACCTCGATCAACGGCGCGCTACTCATTGGAGCTCGAAGGGCGCGATTCGCTCACGCTACCGTCTTCGGCTCCGACGCCCCGCCAGAGCTGCTCGATCTTGGGCCACTCAAACTCGCCCGTGGTGTAGGCCTTGCCCAGCTTTTCGAGCAAGACGAGGCGCAGCTTGCCGGCCGATACCTTCTTGTCGCGCCCCATCGCTTCGATCAGCGCCTCCAGCGGCAAGGGGTTGCGCAAGCGGATCGGCAAATCGTAGCTCTGGAACAGCAGGGCGATGCGGCGCACGTCGCGCGGCTCGATCGCATCTCGCTCCGCCGAAAGCTCGGCCGCCAGCATCATCCCGACCGCGATGGCCTCGCCGTGCAGGTAATCGCCGTAGCCCGCGACCGCTTCGATGGCGTGACCGAAGGTATGCCCGAGGTTCAACAGGGCCCGGCCGCCGCTCTTGGCGCGCTCCGTCTCGTCCTCTTCCACGATGCGCGCCTTGATCTCGCAGCAACGGCGCACGATGCCGGTCAGTGCCGCATGGCGCGAATGCAGACGGTCGAGGCGCTCGAGGTATTCGAACAACTCCACGTCGTCGAGCAGGCCGTATTTGATCACCTCGGCCATGCCCGCACTGAACTCGCGGGCCGGCAATTCATCGAGGAAGGCCAGGTCGCAGAACACCGCCTTGGGCTGCCAGAACGCGCCCACCAGGTTTTTGCCCGCTGCGAGGTTGATGCCGGTCTTGCCGCCGACGGAGCTGTCGACCATCGCCAGCAGGGTCGTCGGCACCTGATAAAAGTCGACACCGCGCAAGTAGCTCGCCGCCGTAAAGCCCGCGAGGTCACCCGTTACGCCGCCGCCGATCGCAAACACCGCCCCGCTGCGGTCGATCTTCTGCTTGGCGAGGAAATTACAGGCCTTTTCCAGCCACGGGAAGCACTTGGTGGACTCACCCGAAGGCAACTCCAGCATAGGGGCGTTTTCAAAGATATCCTCCAGCATGCAGCCGAAGGCTTCCCGCACGTTGGCATCGACCAATACGGCGACGGGTCGGTTGTCCTGACGCAAGGCCCGCACCGTGCGCAACAAGTCTTGCGACAGATCCCGCCCGATGTGGATGGGATACGCTCGCTTGCCCAAACCGACTTCCAGCGTGGTCTTCATACGCACAGGATCACCCAAACCGCGCCCGGGCGCAAGGGGTTTCGCGGTTCCGCCGGCTTTAACGCCCTTGCAGGCGAGCCGCCATGCGCCGGGAGTCCGGAATGACCCATTTGACGATAGCCAAACCCGCTTTCGCTATCGTCAACCGATTTTGATGTTAGTGGAGCCTACATCAAACACGTCACCACCTCTCCCTCACGCTCAAAGCACCTGCTGCTTGCACTCGCGGGCAAGGCGACGCAGACTGCGCGGCATGAAGGGTTTCTTCGCCAAGTTCAAAGACGGGCTGAAAAAGACCACGCCGACGTTCTACAAGCTGTTCAGCTCGGCCGGCGGGTTGTTTGGCGGCAAGAAGATCGACGCGTCGTCGATGGACGAACTGGAGGAGGCGCTCTATACGGCCGACTTTGGCGTCGAGACGACCGAGGAAATCCTCGAGGAGATCCAGAGCGCCTACCGCAAGGACAAGGAGTTGCGCGGCCAGGACGCGGCCAAGATCGGTGCCAACGTGCTCAAGCGCGTGCTCGACGGCGCGGAGGGCGACTTCGATCTGACGGGTGACGAGGTGACGGTGATCGCAATGGTCGGCGTCAACGGCAGCGGCAAGACCACCACCACCGCCAAGCTGGCCAAGCGCTTCAAGGAGCAGGGCTACAACCCGATGGTCGGCGCCTGCGACACCTTCCGCGCCGCAGCCAACGAGCAGATCAAGGAGTGGTGCACCCGCCTCGATGTGCCCTTGATCGCCAGCCACCACGGGGCCGACGCCGCCGCCGTGGCCTACGACGCCTATGCCGCCGCCAAGGCCCGGGGCAGCAAGGTGCTGCTGCTCGATACCGCCGGACGCCTGCACAACAAGGTCAACCTGATGAAGGAGTTGCAAAAGATCCGCCGCGTGCTGCAAAAGCACGACGATCTGGCGCCGCAACACGCCTGGCTCGTGCTCGACGGCTCCATCGGCAGCAATTCCATCGACCAGGCCCGCGTCTTTCACCAGGAGTTCGGGCTCACCGGCCTGATCATCACCAAGCTCGACGGCACCAGCCGCGGCGGGGCGCTAGTCGGCATCTACCGCGAACTGAAGTTGCCCATCTTTTATGTCGGCCTCGGGGAAAAGCCGGAAGACCTCCAGCGCTTCAGCGCCGAGACCTACGCCAACGCCATCTTCGGCGTCGAAGAATGATCCACTGCACTTTGTCATGGCCTATCCTACCTCTCCCTACATCACGACGGGCGGTCTCGTTTACTTCGCACGCATGATCAGCAAGATCCAGCTCTTTGCCACCGGCGAACTGCCGCCGGAGTATCACGCCAACCGCGGCGTGCGCGGCGACGGCGTGCTCTGCGACTACCTGGACGTCGATTATGCCCAGCTCGAGCAGACGGTACTGGACCGCGAACTGGATGCGGAACAGGCCCTTGCCTGGTGCTACGAGCAGCGCGGCGGGCCCTTGAGCCAGCCTCGGATCAAGGTCTGGAACGACTTCATCTCCAAGCGCGGCTGGAACGATGACCGTGCCCCCTCCTTGCTGGAAGAAATCCGCGCCTCGGGCTTCGAAGGCCGCGGCATCCAGACGGTTTTCGAATACATGGCGCACGACGAAGGGCATGAGATCCCTGAGCGTGCCTGAACTCACCTTCATCTCTCCACGAATCATGGCTTTTCCCGCCTCGCCCTACGAAGAGACCGGCGGTCTCTATTACTTTCCCCGCATGATGAGCAAGATCCGCCTTCATGCGGCCGGCCAGCTGCCGGAAGTCTACCACCCCTATCTCGAACGCGGCTACAACCTCTGGCTCTGCGATTACCTGGGAGTGCGCTATCCGGACCTCGCCCGCGTCGCGATCGAAGGCAACCTGAGCAACGAAGAGGCGCTGCAATGGTGCTACGACCACGGTCGCGGTCCGCTCAGTGCCATCCAGATCAAGATCTGGAACGCCTTTGCCGAACAGCGCGGCCGCAAGGACGACCGCACCGAGTCCCTGCAAAAGGAAATCGAAGCCTCCGGGCTGACCGGACGCGGCATCGAGACCAACTTCGACCTGTTTCTGGCCGAAGAAGGGCATCCTGCCCCCACGCGATGACCTACGCCGTCAGCCCTTACCTCGAGTGCGGCGGGCTGTGCTACTTCCCGCGCATGCTCAGCAAGATCCGGCTTGTCCAGGCGAGCGAGCTGCCGGAGCACTACATCCGCCGCTGCTACGACCTATGGCTGGCCGAATTCCTCGAGATCGACTACGAGGCGCTCGTTCGCTACCTGCGCGACGCCGATCCCAGCGACGAACAGGCACTGGCCTGGTGTTACCAGCACGGCCGCGAACCCAACGCCATGCAGATCCGCACCTGGAACGCCTTCGCCAGCAAACGCGGCTGGAACGACGAACGGTCCGAAGGGCTGCAGGCCAAACTGCGCGAAGAAGGCCTCGACGGTCGCGGCATCCAGACCAACTTCGACCACATCCAGGCCAAGGAAGGGCGACTGTAGGGCACATGGCAGAGCTGCAAGTATCGCCACTGCACAGCATGGGGCGTCTCCCGGCTCTCCATCATGACGCCTGACAAAGCCCGTGCGCCATCCTCAACCAAGCACCTGCCACGCAAGCTTTAGCCCCACCCTATTCCGCTGTGCGCAGGGGGCGGTCGAGGGTGAGCTTGTATTGGTCGAGGATGCCGTTGATGAAGCGCTTGGCGTCGGGGTTCGAGTATTCCTTGGAGAGGTCGATCGCTTCGTTGATGCTGACGATCGGCGGAATGTCGCGACGTTCCATCATCTCGTAGATCGCGAGGCGCAGGATGGCCAGGTCGATGCGGGCGATGCGGTTGAAGTCCCAGTTCTTGGCGTAGCGCTTAACGACCTCGTCCACCTCGTCGACGTTATCCAGCACGCCGTAGATCAGCTCTTCGGCAAAGCTGTAGTAGTTGGGGTCCTCTTCGATCTTGTCCTCCGCGATGGTGCGGAAAAAGGCCTGAAGCTCGCGGTGCAGGGCCGTGGGGCGTTCCGGTGGGTTGAAGGACCACTGGAAGAGGTATTGCATCGCGGCCACGCGATTGTCTCTGCGTCGGGAAGTCTTCACTACAGTTTCCAATTGTCGTCGGAGGAGGATTCTTCGTCCGAGGGCGTATCCCAGGCGGACGGATCGGCGGCGGCCGCCGCGCGTTGGGCGTCCAGCTCATCCAGGCGGGCCACGAGGCGGCGCTTGACTTCGGCCATCTGCAGGGCGCTCTCGCCAAAGGCCTTGCCGCGGTTCATGGCGCCGGTCACG
>Ga0163227_100037_pt1 | contig 56626 bp, 60 predicted proteins | sample MSEWel2016_09_14_2_FD_113148 | JGI IMG/M metagenome (GOLD analysis project Ga0163227, IMG submission 113148) | Subsurface microbial communities from deep shales in West Virginia, USA - MSEEL Well Study Marcellus 5H_2016_09_14 ...
CCAGAACCCTACAAACTCTGACCGACGCGACCGCACAGATCCTCCAACATTCTTCAGGGCAACTCTGTCAGAACCTCTTCAAGCATGCCAAATATGCCCCAGAATAGATGGAAAATGCTCTAGTCTTTCCGGGTTGGTTTGTTCGCACGGAAAACCTGGGCGCAGCGTATGTGCTGAACCCAAAGGGCGTGCGTTCACTCGTGACCAAATATCGTCCGGCTAAGTCTATCGAAGAGGGGCAGTTACGGCGCATCGTCTACCAACTGAGCCGACTCTGCGTGGTAAAGGACGACGAGGCGGACGGCGCCCAGAAGAAAAAAGCCCGCCGCGGCTGAGGGCCGGGACGGGCGAGAAAGCGTGCCTAGACGGGCGTGGCGGCAGAGGGCACGACGCCGGACTGCTGGAGCTTCATCAGCTTGTAGCGGTAGGAGTCGCGCAGGGCCTGCCAGCTGGCCTCTATGATGTTGGGCGAGGCGCCGCAGGTCCACCACTCGTGTTCGTCGTCACTGGAGTTGATCAGCACTTGCACGATGGAATCGGACCCGCTGTTGGACTGAAGGATGCGGACCTTGTAGTCGACCAGGCGCACATTGGCCAGCTCCGGGAAGTGCGTGCCGAAGGCCCGCCGCGCCGCCTGGTCGAGTGCGCCGACGGGACCCTCGCTCTCGGCGATGGCCAGATGCACCTCGTCGTCGCCGTTGACGCGCAGCTTGATCACGGCCTCGGCGATCACTTCGTCATGCTCGCGCACCACCTCGGAGATCGTGCGGTAGCTGACGAGCTTGAAGTTGTCCTCCAGCCCGTGGAAGAACTCGTTGAGCAGCACCTCGAAGGAGGCATCGGCGTTCTCAAACTCGTAGCCGCGGTTCTCTAGCTCCTTCAGGCGCTGGAGGAAGTCGCGCATCTGCGGGCTCTTGTGGTCGATCTCGAGCCCGAGCTCGGCCGCCTTCATCGCCACGCTGCTGCCACCGGCCATGTCACTGAGCAAGATGCGCTGGCGGTTGCCCACCACTTCGGGCTCGATGTGCTCGTAGCTGCGGGCGACCTTTTGCGCGGCGTTGGCGTGCACCCCACCCTTGTGGGCAAAGGCGCTCTGACCGACCCACGGGGCCTTCTTGTTGGCCGCCTGGTTGGCGTAGCGGGCGATCTCGAGCGAAAACGAGCGCCAGTTTTTCAGCTCGTCGCGGCAATTGACCGGGTAATCGAGCTTGAACGCGAGGTTGGGCACGATCGAGGTCAGGTCGGCATTGCCGACGCGCTCGCCGTAGCCGTTCATCGTGCCCTGCACCATCGTGGCGCCGGCTTCGACCCCGGCCACGCTCAGGGCGACGCCGAGACCGCAGTCGTTGTGGCAGTGCATACCGACGGGCGTGCCCGGGAAGCGGGCCACGACCTTGCGCACGGTCTCCTGGAGCCAGCTGACCATCGAACCGCCGTTGGTATCGCAGAGCACGAGGAACTTCGCGCCCCCACGTTGCGCCGCGTCCAGCGTGGCCAGCGCGTATTCGGGATCGTCCTTGTAGCCGTCGAAGAAGTGCTCCGCATCGTAGATCACCTCACGGCCCTTGCCGGTGAGGAAGCGCACGGAATCTTCGATCATGCGCAGGTTTTCCTCCGCCGTGGTGCGCAGGACCTCGGTCACGTGCAGCAACCAGGTCTTGCCGAAGATGGTGACGACGGGCGTGTCGGCGGCGACGAGCGTAGCCAGTTGCGGGTCCTCCTCAGCCGTGACGTTGGCGCGACGGGTGGAGCCGAAGGCCGCGAGACGGGCGTGCTGAAACTTCACCCCCTTGGCCAGATCGAAGAAGGCCATGTCGCGCGGATTACTGCCGGGCCAACCGCCTTCGATGTAGTCGAAGCCCATGGCATCCATGCGCTGGGCGATCAGCAGCTTGTCCTTGGCGGAAAAGGAGATGCCCTCCCCCTGCGTGCCGTCGCGCAAGGTGGTATCATAAACAAAAACGGGCGATTTCTCGGAACTCATGTCAAAATAGCAAAAGTGCAGTCTTGGGTAGGGCCTCGTTGAGGCAAACGAAAAGATCGGGCTGGTGAGGCAGCCACGTGCGCTCCAAAACCAGAAGGAACGCGAAAGAAGGCCAGGTCAACAGGGCCGGACGGCCAATTTTGCACAAGCTACAGCCGGCCCCTCAGCTAATAATGAGGGCGCCAATAATCAGTCCGAGATTGAGCTGATGGCTGGACATGCTTCCCCTAGGAAGCCCCAGAAGCCGCCGCCGGTCAAGCCTCTTATCCAGCTGCGCGCCGTCGCGGCCATGCCGGCCCGACCACCGCGCTCGCAGATTTTCCGATTGCCAGCCCACGCCCCGCCGCCTTTAGTCTGGTTCTTTCGTCCCGGAGGCTTGGCAGAGTGGACGAATGCGGCGGTCTTGAAAACCGCAGAGCCCGCAAGGGTTCCGGGGGTTCGAATCCCTCAGCCTCCGCCATCTAAGTGGAGGCTGGTTCTACCTGTAAATTGCGCCGCTTTTGTAATGCGCAAAGAGGTTTGTCCAAAAGTGCAGTAGGTTTGTACTTTTTCCCGGAGCAGGCCATTTCCCGAGGCTGCTCTGCATAGCTCGGAAAATGGTTTTGCACGGGCTTTGAACAACACTTGATCGTTTCGCCACCGGCTTTCATGCCGGCTTTTTTTGTTCATTTTTATGAACTAAACTCTTGCGGAGTGTTCAATTATCTGAACAATGGAAACCGTCGGAGGCACTGAGGCTTCCGACGGTTTCCATTGAAATACCAAACATAAGGAGGAAAGATGATCGAACTGATCATCGTCCTCTTGCTGATCTTGTTGATCTTGCGAGAGGACCGCAGGGAACGGTAATCATCCCCCGCCCGGCTCGCACCCGGGCGGCCTCCTATGTTTGGTAACTTACCACCAAACACCTATGGATCAAGTCAAATACCACGACTGGGAAGACCTGCGCCAAGCACTGCATGAGTTCTGCAAGTCCAAGCGCGGCCGAGTGAGCGAACTAGCCGAGGCCATCGGCTACCCCCGCAACCGGGTCACCCGTTGGCTGAACGGTGAGATGGAACCGGCTTTTACTCCCGGATGGAAGATGCTGAACTGGTTGCTCAGCCACGGTCAAAGAACAGACGCAGTGGAGCGCTAGTCCGCAATCAGGCCATTGCCTCCGGTGACGCGGAGGCGCGCCCGGTAGAGGTCGATGGTGTTCATGCTGGCTTCGAGTGCGCTGCGCAGGTTGTCGATGTAGTCAGCCTGGGTCACCATCTGATTTCGCAGCTGGTCGATAAAATCAGCTTGCACCGTGACTTGGTCACGGAGCGCCTCACAAAGGTCTCGCAGAGCCCGGACCTCAGCTTGGGCGGGCGGATCAGACACGGGAAGCGCGGTAAAGTCATCATCTGCCGGCAAGTCGGTACGATCTACGCCTGCTGCCGGCTCGTCAGACCGATCAACGCCGCCTGTAGGCAGGTTGGACCGGTCAACTGGAGCGACGGCGGGGCGGCGGGGGATCGCAACCAATCGGCCGCCACGCTGCTGCAGGATGTCGCCTTCGGCTCCGCCCTGGATGGACATGGGAACGCTTACTGGCATCGGTGCTTCTCCTCAATGAGAGTTGCGAGGTCCGCCACGGTTGTGAGACCGAGCATTTCGCGGGGCTCGATGATCACCCCATGTGCGTCCTCGATGACGCACAGGCAGTCGACCAGTTCAAGGGAGTCGCCCAGGCTAAGTAAAGGCGTAGCCGGTCCTACGTCTGGCTGTTCAAAGTGGGCGGCGAGCTGTTGGCATAGGGCTTCGGTGATCATACCACGATTTTGATTTCGGTGATGTCGGCCTCGACCGGCGAGGCGAGTTGGCTGCTGGCCCCATTGATCGGGTTCAGCGGGTCGCGATAGGCCGCGACCGGGTCGGCCACGTCTTGGGCGAATGGGTCTTGCCCGTCAACGTCATTGCCAAGGTGTTCGCTGTAGGAGGCTGCAGCGCCCCAGTCCGGCGAGAAAGTACCGGCGGCGCTGCCGGTGGTGTCGTCGCGGTCATAGGCGGCCTGCGTGGCCGTCTCTGCGTCTTCTACCTCTTTGTTCGCGACCGTGCGCAAGCGTATGTGGCGCTTCAATTCTACGTCGTCCGGGTGATTGCCGCCCGTCCGCTCGAACCGAATCGAATCACTGGTGAAGATACCGAAGCAGTCGGCCGTCCCCATGAAGCCCACGGCCGTTGGTGCACGCATGAGGGGTGATCCGCCGTTTGCGTCGTAGGAAAAAGGAGTCCCGCCGAAGGCTCCGCACTCCACGTCGATCAGGTAGCGCCGCTCGATCGTCGGGTGCGGCGTGGGCGATGAGTTGATGCGGATAACCGACCAGAGGGGCGCAGTCTCATGGCTGTTGGTGGCGGCCGGCGTGTCGATCGCGCGCTGGCCAATGACGACATACAGGCCACCAGTGGCATTGCGCTCGAGCAGCTTGCCCCATTCGAAATCCTCAAATGCAGTCCGGATGGTGATGTCCAGGGCGACAAAGGAGCCATTGATCACGCGCCAGCCGTTGACGGTGAAGGCGATGGCGGGCTTGGCGAGCGCACCCAGGCTGGTCCAATCAGCAGCCGCGCTCCAAGTGAAATCAACCCTGGCTGAGGTCACTTGGCTGTTCGGACGCGCCCAGGCGACCAGAAGGCCGTCTTGAGCAGTGCCGCGCAAGTTGGTGGGCAAGGTGCCGAGCCGCACGTAGGCCGGCGCGGGGCCATCGACCGGGATTTCATAATTCCAACCCTCCACAGTCTCAGTGTCTTCACGAAGGTAGGTTCGGTCGACGTCCGCGCGGATTTGGACCGTCCGCTTCTCCTTGACCTCTACGTTGCGGACGATCACACGCCACGTCTGGCCGTCGTGCGGGACTGTGAGCACGTCTCCGTTGCGGATCTCGGCAAAGGAAGGCATCAGGGTTGCCTGGTATGGAATCGGCGGCACGGCTTGCGGCCGGCCGAGCAGGTTGACCACTTTGTTGGCCACCGAAAACTTGGTGATGGAATCACCCGGGACTTCTTTTTCTTCGTCGGTCTCACTCTTGTCAGATGCCCCTTCGTCGACGTAGCGGGCAAGGTTTTCGGTGCCGTCCCGATCGTCAAAGCTGCACGTGAAGTGCCACGGCACCTCTTCCCAAGTGTCAGGAGTGAGAGTCGCCTTGATGATGTCGTGCTTCGTGAGGGCAAAGCTGACCGCCTTACCTGGTGCATCTTCAGTGATGACCAAGCGGCCGTCGGCCCCTTCGCGGTAGAAGAAGCCGCCTTGGTCCGACATCCGGCCAAGGAACTTGCGGGCGGTTTCCTTCTCGGCCTTCTTCGGCGAGAACCACAGCCCGCGGCTGATGTGCTCTTCGGCGAGTGCCTCGAAGCTCGCTTTGTCGAGCTCGGTGGCGTCGCGTCGCATTCCATATATCGGATCGAGCAGGTAATCGTAGACCACCTCCGGAAGCAGCACGTCGCCGTCTTCCTCATGGGCTGAAATGTCCAGCAGGTTTGGCACCCGCACCCTAGTCAGCAGGATGTTCGGTGGAGCGCCGTTGCGTCCGAAGAAGAGGTCGTCGGCTACAAAGTAGGGCTTCCAGCGCCGGGCGGGTTGTTGGGCGAAAGCTTCGAGCATCGCGTCCGGCAGCTGGTCTTCTGTCCCCCAATACATTCGGATCTTGCCCAGGTTCGTCGTGAAAATGGTGGGAGCGGTCGTGACGCCTGGGCGGTTCAGAGTGCCCTGGAATAGCACGTCGCCACCGCTCGATTGATAGGGCCCATCGGAGGCTTCCAGGCGCTCAATGCGCGTAAGCGGTCCCAGGCCAAAGCTCATGGCGTAGGTTCCATAGTATTCGTAGCCAATCGTGATCGTCTCGCTCGACTTCTTTCCGGTTTTGATCTTTTGACGAACGGGAATCTTCTTCTTGCCCCAAATGGGCGTCCTGAATTCGCCTGCCGTGCGATGCCATCCCCAATAGACGGTCGACGGTCGATTGCCGACATTCGTGGCGATCGAGTCATTCTTGAGATTCGCAAACGTTTCGTCTGGCTGTTCAACCGGAACAATCTGTTTCAGCGTAGGCGTCATCGTGGGCCAATCAGACGGATGCAGACGGCGGCTTGAGCCAGCCAGTCAGGGGTGAAGGTGACCTCGGCAACGCCATCGATGTGGAGGTGCCAAATCGTTTCGCGGTCGATCACGATCGCCGAGTGAAAGACGCCGTTAAAGAAGCCGATCCAGTCGCCGAACTGCCGATCCTCGATCCCGACTTCGACCGCCTCAGCCGCCTGATGGATCGCCGCCACACAGCGCTGAAGGCCCTTGCGCGTTCGCGCGTAGCTGAAATAACCTGCCTTGGAGTCGATCTTGCCAATGGCGCCCGTACGAGCGAAACACTCTCTCGGCGCGGTAAAGCAGTCGCCGAATCGGCCCGGGAGACAGTAGCGGCTGTGGAAGCGCGCGCCCGCCCAGGAGGCCATGGCGGCCCGCAGGGCTTCTGCATGATCGGGATGGGAATAGAAGCCGGGGGTCATTTGTCGAAGCCGGGGATTTCGGTGTCGATTTCGACCTCTTCAATCACCGGGTTGTCTGCCGGTGTGAAGGGTTCGCCGCCGAAGTTGACGCGGTTGGAAAACTTGCTGAGGCATGTGCCATAAGTCCGATCACAGCCCGCAGTCGCGTAGAGGGTCAGGCCGATTTCCGCTTGGCGAAACGGCAGCGAGAGGTAGAGCGTGTAGACGCCGGCGGCCAACTCCGCACGATTGATGGTCTGGATTTCGTTACCAACCTTCGCTTTGCCCAGCTGGAAGAAACTGGCGGCGCGGGCGCCGGTGAGGGCGAGTTGCACATAGGGTTGCCCGTTGGCTGTTGTCCCGAGCGCACCGATCTCGCCGCTTTCGCGCCAATCGGCTTCAGCCAGCCCGCAGAGGCCGCCGAACAGCTTGTGGGGGCAAGTGGGAGAGCCGAAGCCGCGGCCCGTTTTCTGCTCCATAATCCGCAGGATGCTAGCCACTTCCACAATCAGCTTTTCCTTGTCGTCAGCCTCTACGCGGAGCATTGAGGAGCGCACGAGCTGGTTGTCGAGCGCCGGCGCCGTGGCCGTCGTCTGCCAGATGGTGACTTCCAACACCTCATCGTTCTCGCCGCGTGTCCAAGCGCGGAGCGGGTGTGTGCCCGCCACATCGATCAACTCGACGTCGACGGGGTGCTTGACGGCGTTGCCGTCGCGCTTGATGGCGCCGTGGCTGAGATTGAAGTAGCCGAAGGTTTTGCCGCCGGCTTCGATCGCTTCGTAGTAGGAGGTGTAGCGCAGCGTCGCGAAGCTGCTCGATGGATTCTTCGCTTTGAACTCATAAAGGTAGATGGGTCGCGCGCCCACGCTGGCCGCGCTGTATTCCCACGGCAGTTCGACGAACTCGAAGGAGCCGGATCCGCTGGTAAGGGTATCATAGGTCAGGGCCAGCTCGCTCTTGGCAAAGCGGGCGCAGAGCAGCCAGCAAAGCACCACTTCCCGGCGGTCATGCGCGCCGCTCACAGGGTCGACCAGGTCAATCCGCTCGACGCCTGCGACTAGAAGCGGATCCTCTTCGTCTTCGGTCGCGACAGTGTGGATTTTGAGCGGTTGCACACCGTCGGCAGAGGCTATGCAAATGAACTGGTAGCCGGCCCTTTGGTTGAACCAGGCCGCCAACCCAGCGGCCACGTAGAGCGACTCTGCCCCGTCCTCGATGTCGCGGACTACGTCGTGGTTGGCTTGCCACTCGGGCAGCCAGAAGTCCATGTATTCGCCGCCCGCGAATTCCACCCAACGCCACCAGTCTTCGACCGTGTAGCACGGCTCCAAGTCGCTAAACTGAAAGGGCAGCTTGCGGTGGCGGACAGTGATTTCGTTGCGCGCGATGCGATCGGGATTCCCGAATCCCAGCTCGCGAAGATCTATAGCGGCGTCCCACCCACTGGTGACGCCGCCCCGACCGCTCGGCCAAAATGGCATGACCGCGCGGCCGGCAAATAGTTGCGGCTCGTAGGCCGCAGGGGCCGTGCGCCGGTTCCCGTGCTTTTCAACCCACGTCAATTCGAGGTCGCCCGCCTCGGCAGTGGGCTCGGCCAAGTCCGGATCCTTCTCGATGTAGCCCACCCGCCACGGGATGATCCGCAGGTCCGGCCCCGGCACGATCGAAGGCGCACCGGCAAGGGTTACGGTATCGCCGGCCGCCGCGGTGAGCGTCACCACCTCGTAGTCCGTCGGACTGTTGAATAGCACGGCCTGCTTGACGTTCCAATCGTGGCGCAGCGGGCTTTCCGTCGTGATCGTCGTTCCGTCGATCGACGCCACCCAAGCCATACCCGGCCAGAATGGGATCGCCACGTCCTTCGCCTGCAACTGGTCGAGCAGGTAGCGCAGGGCCTGAGTCTCTGCGATGGCGTTCGTGTCGACCTGATAGCGGAGCTGCCAGCGGCCCTCCCCGTCGTAGCGCTCGCGTTGCTCGCTTCCAGGCTCGGAAACGTGCACCTCCGTCCGAAACAGCCGGCTGAGCGTCAGGCCGGCCGCCGCAAGGGGCTCGAAGGTGAAGGGAACGGTGCTCATAGGAAAAGTGCCAATTTGGCGTTTTTAAATGGATAAAGACGCGCCATAGTCGCGCATAAGGTCGATCATCACGCCCGGGCCGTCGCGCCGGATCGCCTGGCGCATGTCGGCTTCGTCGCGTATAAGGTAGATCGGGATGTTGCGTTGCTCGCCGCCGCGATTGTTCGCTGTGGTCGAGGTGGCTGATGGGCTGGCCACGACGGGGGCGGCTCCACCTATCGCCGCGATCACAGAGCCCCGACTGCCACCGGCGTTCATGGCGCGCAGAGCAGGAGCAAATAAGTTTGTCGCGGCCGCCGTGATCATCGACTCACCGCGTGACATGCGGACCATGTTGGCGTCGTCACGAGGGCCACCCCGACCGTCGAAGGCTACGACGCCATCGGCAAAACCAGGCGTTTGCACGCTGGTTGTAGACCCGTCGTATGGGTTGGTCGCTCCAACCGCCGGTTCGGCTGGCATCGAGCCTCCACCCATACCGCCGATCAGCGAGCCAATCAAGACCATGGCCAGCGCGCCGAAGGCCAGCGCAATGCCGAACGAGGCAATGCTTTTGATGATCGCCGCCGGCGTCCACGCGGCCGCTTCCGTCATGCCCCGCATCTGCTCCTTGGCGGTTTCGGCATCCTTTGCAGCCGACTCAGTGCGCATCAGCCCCAACTTGGTCAGCGTCACTCGTGTCAGCGCGGCAATCCGCGCCTGCACCCATTCGGCGATTTCACGCGATGCGACCTTGCGAATACTTTTGCCGTAGTCGCTCCAGGCACTGCTCAGGTTTTGGGTGCCGTTAAGCATGTCCTCGATAGAAGAGCCCATAGCATCGAATGCCCCATCGGTCAGGTCGTAGACCGCATCGCCGATCGAGCCGAACGCAGCTTGGATCTCATAGAGGGCTCCCAACATCCCCTCCGACGCGCTCTGAAAGTGATCCATCGGATCGGTCAACCCGCCGATACTGTCACCTGTCGGTGTAAAGTTCTGGCCGTCAGTGCTGTCAAACACGGGTTGGCCCTCCAGCCGAGCGCGGGACTCTTCCAGACGGGATGGGTTCTTCTTTACGAAGCCGCCTTCATCGCGCCCACTGGGCTGATAGCCTTGCAGTTTGGCCGCTGCGAGCAGTTCTGCATTCGATAGGGCGCGACCAGAACTTCCCGTTCCACCAGTGGCTGAATTGGGTTCGCCGGTAGAGGTCTTCTCGAGGCTTGCGGAGTTCTTTTCTAGTGCGGCGCTAAGCTTAGCGACTTCTTCTCCAAACCTTTCGGTGGCTGACTTTCCGTCGACTTGATTGGCTGAATCCAGGCCGGCTGACAAACCTCCAAAGTAATCTTCCAGCCAACCCCGGCGAGCATCCGCATTGCCAACAGTGTCGACGCGGATTTCCTGCATTATCTCATCGTAAGAGCGGGCTTGCCGGGGCTGGTAGTCGGCAGGAGCACCGGCGTCCGCGACTTCCGAGAATGACCGCGCACCGGGGATTTGCCCCTTCGCAATCATTTCGCCTGCACCCTTGAAATATTGCCCCAGCCGCGTAAAGCGGTTCTCAAAGTAGGTGGCGATACGGTCCGCGGCAGCTTCAAAAGCTGCCACCAGGTAGGCCGTGGTGTTCATGGCCACGAAGCTGATCGAGTCGCTGAAAGCTTGGGCGAATTCTTTCAGCATCACCAGATTCGCCTTGAGCAGGCCCTTTTTGACGGTGTGGCCAAACTGGCTTTCCATTGTCCTGCCAGCGGCGTTCATGCCCGACTCGATACCTGCTTCGAGCGTCAGCGCGATCAGGTCGTCGACGCGGCCGGCAGCCCACTCTTGTTTGACCAACAGCACAAAGCCCCCGATCTGGTAGCCCAGGCGCTCGAACTTCCCTGATTCCAGCCCTTGGTCCAGCCATTCGTTTACCTCCCGTAAGACGGGGATCAACGATTCCGTGATCGGCCGGGCAATCCGATCCGTGACATAGGTGATGCGGTTCTGCATCCGCGTCAGGTGACGGGCGAAGCGATCAGCGGCGTCACCTACTTCGTCGCCGTAATATTTGCGCAGCGTCGCGGCGAACTTCGGCAGGAACTCATTGGAGTAAACATTTCCGAGCTCCATCTGTTTTGCCAGCTCAGCCGTCGTCATGCCCATCGCCTCGGCAGCGAGGGCGTTTGCGCCCGGCAGACGTTCGCCAAGCTGCTGGGTCAGCTCTTCGGCCGAGAGCTTACCCTTGTTCATGATCTGCTGGATGGCGTAGAGCGTGCCTTCCAGCGTCTCATTCGAAAGTCCCAAAACGGTACCTGCCTCCGACGTGGCTTCGAAAATTTCGCGTATTTCGGCCATCTGCAGCCCGGCTGGTTTGCCGGCTGCCAGCAGCTTCGAATAGCTTCCGGCTGCGCTGCTGATCGCCACGCCTAGTCGATCCGCTTCGCGCTGGGCGTAAAGGAACTCTTCTGAGGCTAGCGCCTGGCTTCCGGTGACCGCCTTCAGGGTGAAGTTGTAGCGGTCCATCGTTTCGACCGCGTCGACGCCCTTGGTGATCAGGCCGCCGATGCCGCCGATGCCGAGGAAGATCGTCATGGCGCCCACGACTCCGAAAATCAGGTTGCGCATCGAGGCGAAGCCCCGATTGAGGGCGGCGACGCCACCCCGGCGCAGCTCGGCAGCCTTGCGGCGGACCCGGTCCATCATGTCGCCGAGGTGGTCGAGCATGCTGCGGTTCTCGTTGGTCTCCTTGGCGTTTTTGGCCATCTCATCAGATAGGCGCCGCATCGCAGTCTGCATCTGATTCGTGGCCTGCTGCTTTTGGACGGCACTGGCGGCCGAGCCTTCCAGCGCTTCGCCGAGGATCCGCACCGCGCGGCCGTAGTCGCCGGCCGCTGCGGCTCCGGAGGCTTCCGCCCGGGCCAGCGCGAGCGACTGACTTGCGGCCCGCTCGGCCTCGATGCGGGCCTTTTCTTCGGCGGCCGCGACTTTCAGCTGCTCGATCTCTTGTTTCCGGGCGGCTTCAGCGGCTTCAGCTTCGGCCTTGGCCATGCTCCGGGTGATCGCCTGGAGCTGGTTGGTAGCCCGCTGCTTTCGCACAGCGCTGGCGGCCGACTTGTCTAGCGCCTGGTTCAGCAGGTCGACTGCTTCTTTATACTTCCCTTCGGCGGCCGCGCCGGTGGCCTGCGCCCGGGCCAACTCAAGGGCTTGGTTTGCCGAGCGCTCCAGCTGCTTGGCATTCTTCTCGGCTGCAGCGCCGGTTTCTCTCAGCGCGGTGGCGGCTTTGCGCTGCCCATCGCCTACGCCCTTGCTCGACTTGTCGAGACGGTCGGTGACGTCGACCAGCTTCTCGATCGAGACGCTGATCTTGTCAGCGACTGAGGAGAAGCCGTCGATCAGCTTCATCACAATCTCTAGTTTGTCGTCCAAGGGTGCAGGTGGTGGGATGGTTTAGCGCAGGCGTCGGCTGCGTTCGGCGAAGGTTTCGCGCGGGGCGGGCGGTTCGATGTATTCTGGCTGGTGATAGCCGGCGGCCTTCTGGAGCTGGTTGCGCATCTGGTTGTAGCGCTTTTGCCCGCCTTCGCCCCAGACGCTGGCGGCGGCGGCCTGGTTGATTTCGAGTTCCATGAAGAGCGTCTGGTATTCGAGGCGCCGCAGCATCGCGTAAACGAGCTGGCCCTTGTCCACCGGCCACGCCATGAGCTGCTCTTCGGTGATCCGGTGGACGATTTCGAGGTAGGTTCTTAGCTCTCCGTAGCTGCCGGCTCGGGAGTGTCTTCGGAGGTAGGTTTCGAGGCGGCGGTCTTGGTCATCAGGTCCCCGAAGAGATTCGTCAGCAGCTGGCCCGAAACCTTCCCGGCTTCCTCCCGGAGAGCGTCCCGCATGGATTCCACCATCATGGCCGTCTCGTCGATGCCCGTAGCCTTGATCTTGGCCGCCCGTCGCTGCGCCTGGATTTCGGCAGTCGCTTCCCTTTGCTCTTGCGCTTTCAAGAGCCTCTTCTTTTGCAAGGCGCTCCATTTCTCGAACAAAGGGAGCTGCAGCTCCGTCCCTTCTTCGACAAGCTGGAATTGGCTTTCAGCATCGAGGGCGTTAAACCACTCTTCAAAGCCGAAGTCTTTGGTCACAGGCGTTTCGGTGGTGGTGCCGTTGGCATCCGTTTGCAGGATCTTCTCGGTCCAGAGCTTGGCGGCCTCGTGTTCCGCCAGCCCGCCAAGCTGGTAAATCTCGAACTGCGGCATGACCCCCATGCCGATCTTCTTGATGATGACCTGCAGCTGCTCGCCCAGGTCGGTGAAAAGGATGAGTTGCTTGCGCCCCTCGTTCCAGATGTCTTGTTCGGTATTCATAGTGGGTGGTGGGTTTGAAATCAGGTAGTAATTTGCTGGTAAGGGTCACTGGTGCCTGGCCCGATAAAGACGTGATTGCCTGCGCCCACATAAATACGCGCAGTGGTGCCTAAATCGGGATTGTAAATGACTAGAGGTTTCCCAGCCGTAGTTTTGACCTCTAGCTGTGCCTCATGCTTGACGGGCTTTTTCCACAAGACCTTTGCGAGCTGTAGGTCCCAGACCTCCCAAAGGTCTTTATCCTGGTAGTTGCTCCCCCGAAAATCATGCTTCCAAACGCCAAAATCCAATTGTGTAGCGATGCCAGCGGCGACCTTTGGATCGATTGCCCAAATACGGTCCCCGCCTCCGGCGCCGAAAGACGGCGCAGCGAAGTTTGAATTCGAATTTTCGTCGAGGTAGGTATTGATGATCAGAGGACTCGTGCGCACCGATGCATAGATCGTATTTCCGGCCAGTCGAGGGTCAGGATATACGCGCAGCAGAGCCAGCCGGTCTGGGTTCCCTCGGACGTCTACGCCCCACGCCATGTTACGTGCATAGACAGACGTCGCTGCTGGGAATACTCCACTCACGCTTTGCATTTCCAATAGACTGTGGAGCTGACCGAGCGCGTAGGACTGCAGTATATTACTACCACAAAATGCGAGGATGTTCGTGCCCGTCTGTGCGCCTCTGACGACGATCGGAGCCGAGATATAACATTGATCCGAACGGGCGATACGTCGGAACGCGAACGTCGGGTTGGATCCCCATGAGGCGGGCTCGACGTAGTCGCCATCTTCACCGCCTTGGGCAGTGAAGATCGTCCCTACATCATTTGTTTCCGCGCCGACGTTTGTCGCATCCGCTCCGGGAGAATTTTCAATGCGGTACTTTTGGCCTACTACCAGCCCAAGTGTGTGGTCAGCTACTTTGCCATCCTGCGACCAGGAAATTTCCCGTTTCGCATCGATTCGGGTTTCGACCGTGGCCCCGTATAACCGGTCGAGTTTCAGCAAACCCGCATTGAACATGCCTTCATTCTGACCGGCGAGAATGTAACATCCGGACATGTGGAAGGCCGATCCGTTCTCTGCGATGACCACAGGCGGGAGGAATCGCCCTTCCGCTGGGCACTGGGAACTCTCAAACTTACAATTCGTCACATGGCACGAATGGAACTGATCGGCAAAAACCAGTGCAGCTCCATTGAAGCCCTCAAAATGACAGCCCAGAAAATGCACTTCATTCGAAACGAATTCAGCGCCTGAGACTACACCGTCATTCCCCCCTACAAAAACTGAAGGAACGCGGTCATCAGTCCAAGATCCGCCCCCGATCAGGACGGAGTCAGTGATCCGGAAATCTTGAAGGTGGTGACTGTGCAAAAGCTCATATCGGCAATTCTCATTGTAGACGGGTCCTTCGACGCGGCAGCACCACATTCGCCCCAGGCCGACATTTTTGAACGATAGCAGTGGAGCTGTAATGGACTCTCCGTTAAAACTGGTGCGGGTATCTTTGATACACACCCCATAAAATGATGTGCTGGCTCGAATGCCATTGTGGCTCGTAGGCACGCCGCCGCCTGGCAGCGACTCCGACACGAAGACGGGCTCATTCGATGTGCGCGTGATATAATGGCGGTCCGAATCTGCCGCTCTGTGGTCGAAGTTGCCGGGCCCCCAAATGGCCAGACCGATTTTGCATACTACCGGCTGGCTGACCGAGTATCGCCCTGGGACTTCGACCGAACGAAATATCTTGCAGGCACACTGCAGACCGTGCCACGCATCTGATGCATTTTCTCCGGCACGCTGATCAAACCATACAGGTGATCCTACGCCGCAAACAGGCAAGCCGTCTGCCCGCAACTGATCCGGGCTGTCCAGTTCGAATATCTGCGATGCACCTTCGGCGCGACCATTGAACAGCAGTTGAGCGCTGCCGGTCACTTTGATCACGCCGCCATCTCCTCTAAGCGTCACATCCGAGGGGACTTCGAGCGTGCCTGATGATATGGTCCAGCTGCCGCGCGGGATGGTGATCACTCCTTTGGTGGCATCAAACACAGCCTGAATAACGGTGCGCTGGTCAGAGGTACTCGGAATAGCCACTGAGCGCAGACTGAGTGCCACCGTGTTGTCGAGTCGCGTGAGCGCTCCCGCAACCGTATCACCGGAAAAGGTGACTGCACCAGCGGTGATCGGCAGCGGCGTCTGAGCTGGGAAAGAGGATGGTATATTCGTCAGCTGCTCCCACAGAATGGCCTTGTCCGTCCCCTCGATCGACTCGCCGCCGTAGATCACATGGAAAGGCGACGTTTGAATCACATCGCCTGCAGGCTCGATCCATTTAATGCGCCCGAAAAGGGTAGGATAAGCCAGTCCTCCCAATAGATTGCCGCCTGTGTTCAGGGTGCCACTATAGTCACCTGCGTCTGTATTGCGGCTCCAGGCAGACAAGACACTCCCGGGGATCGCATTCTCCAAATCATCGGGCACGTAAAGCTCGAGGACGATCGTAGCGCCTTCTGGTAGCATGGTCGGGGTCGAACCATTCACGAAAGACAACCGTAGCGGACGCGGTCCGCCACGTGAGATCCGTGCAGGTCCCCCGATCAGCTTTTTGGTGGCAAGGTCAACTTTGAGGAAAACGTAGCTCATTGACAGGAATAAGCGCGCCGGGTTTTACCGGCGCGGGAAATGAAGATCCGCTCTAGCTTTCGTTGATTCGCTGTTCGACGATGCCGGCTTTGTGGACGGTGAATTCGGCCGTCGGGCGCATTTGCCCGTTCTCGCCTACTTCGAAACCGCCAGTGATGTAGAGGGTCCCAAAGGCCCCGATATGACTGTGGAAGTTGGCCGGGCCGCCCTTGGCGTGGATGTAGATGTCTGCGAAGCCCTTGATCTGTTGACCGCTCATTGCCTTGGCGCGGATCATGTATTCGGGGCTCGAACTCGTGATCTCCGGAGCGGTGATAGTGGGCGTGATCACGTCATCGTTGATGTCACGCAGCCAATGGATTTTGCCTGTCACTTGGTCGAGCTCGAAGTCGACTCCCGCCACCAGCGCCGTGGAATCGCTGGAGGGACCGTAGACAGTCTCGACCCCGGCCAACGTGACGGCCGTAGGAAATGCCACCCGCAGGCCGGTGGTGGTGAACAAAGGCGTCAACATGCCGGCTTTTACACCAAGGCCGGCATCGCCCTCGTCAAAGTCGAAGGGCTGACCGGCAACAGCGCTGAGGGCCGTCTGGGCATTGTCGCTCGCCACGGCCCCCCAGTCGTAGTTGGGGTCGTGCATCGTCATCAACCACAGCTGATTGGTGCCAAGCTCGGAGAGCGTGAGCGGGTATTTCATGCCTGCGCCATTAGGGCGGCGGCCTACCACCTGGGGGCCGTTGCGGCCAAAGCGGGTCACATCTTCACCGTCGTTGCGCGGCTCGTAGGCGAGGCGAGGGAGACTGCCGAACTGCTCAAAGCGGCGATGGTTTTCGGCGAGGGTGCTGAACTTGGACAGGGCAAAGTGAAATTCGCCCGTCCCAGAGCACTGGAGGTAGTCCTTGTAGTAGGATTCCATGGGTTACTTCTTGGAGTTTTCGGTGGAGGGCTTGGCGGCCGTGGTGCCACGCGGAATCGGTACCAGACCTTTGCCTGGAACGTTGAAGCCGACCGCCTTGGGCGTCAGCTGTTCGGCGCCCGCGCCATGGGCCTGAGTGATAGCCTGGACGTAGGCCCATTCTGCTGGCGGCAACTGATGTTCCAGCACGCGCACCACAGCCGCTCGATCGCTGCACTCAGCGAGGTGGTTGTAGATCTGCGCCTGGCGATCGAGAGGCACCTTTGGGTGCTTATCGGCGATACTGTCGGGATTGGTGATCAGGTTCATGGATCGAGTTTAGGTTGTGGCGTGAGCGGTGCGGCCGAGGGTTCGGCGCTTGGTGCCCAGCGCGATCGAAATGGTTTGCACGTAGCCTTCCTTGGCCGGGCCATCGTCGTCTTTGGCAAAGATGGCCGGGTTGCCCTCGTCGACCGCGCACCAGGCGTGCGGCAGGTTCTCGGGATCGAGGGGCATGGCTTCTACCAGGTCGCGTGAACCCTCGTGGACGTTGAAAACGCCGGGCGTAGTGTCATCGCCGAAGAAGGCCAGCGACTCTTCGCCCACGGTGATCGTCGCGTCGAGGTAGAAGACGTAGACCTCAAAGACGCGGTGCGTGATGAGGGTCTGCCCGTCGCGTTGGCGCCGGTAGGAGTCGCGGCCGGGCACGATGAGGCAAGACCGCTCGCTCAGCTCGATCAGCTTGGAGAGCTGCTCGTTGACGTTCCGGTTGGACGTGCCGAGGTGGATGGTGCCTTCGGCAAACACGGGCTCGATGGGATCGCTCCATCCGAGCTGGTAAAGCCGGGCGCGGAGGGCTTCAAGGGCGGCGCGTGGATCGTCGTAGGCCATTAGCTGTTTCCCCCTCCTGCAAAGTCGCGCGCGGCGAGGCGCTGGATGGCGCGGATGGCCGCACCCCGCATGGCGGATTTCTTGGGCAGCACGGTGGGATCGGGGGCATGCTTAGAGCTGCGGCGCAGCACGTAGACGCCTTCGATGTGATCGTCGAATTGCACGGCGAGGATGCCTATGGTCTCCGGCTTGCCCTTTTTGGACGGGAGCTTGAACATTTGCAGCCCGGTCGACCGCTCAAAGTCGCGGGCGGTTGTGCCCTTGGATAGAGGCGAAATCGGAATGGCCAGCGCCTTCTTCTCAGTCGGGCGAACGGTGCCGCCGTGGTAGTGCAGGTTGATGCCGACTTGTGAGACCGAGACCACCACGCCGCGCTCGTCGACCGACCAGCTCGTGGCGGAAGCCGCCTTCGCGTAGTAGTGCTCGCGGGGCCCGCCCAGCTTATTCGGCTCGGCCGCGTCCTTCTTTTGCAAGTGGACTTTTACGACCGTTGCAACGGCCTTGCCGATGGCGTGCAGGTAGCGCGGCTCTGAAGGTGCCCCGTGCAGCTGGTGCATGAACTCCTGCAGCGGCTTGGAATTGATGGTAACGGAGGTGATGCTCATTCGTCGTCCTCCAGGTCAAGGTCTTCCAAGGGCGTGGCCACGAAGCGGCCGGAAGCGTCGAAGCGGCCAATGCCGCTCGCCTCGAGCGCACGGCGCAGCTGCGGGTCGTTCACCTTCGGCTGAGCCGAGGGCGGCACGTCGCCAAAGGTGTCGTCCTGCGGAGTGGGAGGCTGATCGCCCGGGTTCATCACGCCGAGCGCTTCGGCTTCGTCGACGAAGATGTCGACCCGGCCCATGCCAGAGTTAAAGTCGAAGGGCGGCCACGGTGTGCCGAAGCGCGAAATCTTGCGCCAGATGGGATCGTTTTTCAGCGCGATCATGCGACCGCCGTAGAACTGCCCGCCAGCCGCGCGCCACCTGGTGGGCCAGTCGCGCGGTTCCATGCGCTGGGCCACGCGGATCAGCTCTTGAGCCGGGTAGAGAAAGAGGATGTCGGGATCCTGATCGAGTTTCCACTGGCCGTAGCCTAGGGCCATCTCGACGTTTGTATTCAGGATCAGTTCCAGGCGGGCGTCGGTCATCAGCGCCGCCGGATCGCCCAAGCGGACCAGGTCGCGCAGTTGAGCCTTGGCCATGGCGGTGCCCAGTTCGCCGTTGAGGATTTCGTCCACGACCACCTGCACCTCTTCGAGAAATTCGATGTTCTGGACGCGGGCGGAAAAGATCGCCGATCGGCGGAACTCCAGTTCGAGCAACTCGATTTCCTCAGTGGTGAGAGGAGTCGGCCAAATCTCCCGCACGCGCCAATCGGCGAGGGCTTCAGAGAATGGAACTGGCTCGGTGAAGATCATGGAGGTGGGAAAGGGATCGGCTTAGAGACCGTTGAGGCTGTCGCGGGTGGCGAGAGGGGTGGTTTTCTTGACGACGGTGACGGCGGCGCCAGTGGCGAAGGTGTCGTCGGTCGCGCCTTCGGGCTGCTCCACCCGAAACTTGCAGGCGGCCACCTGGCGCAAGAGCACGAGGGCGGCGTTGTAGAGGTCCATTCGGGTCTCGCTGACCTTCTGGTCGACGCGGGCTGGAATGCGCACCGTGATGAGGTGCAGCGCGGCTTGCAGGAGGTTCGACGGGATCGTGTCACCGGCGGCCAGCTCGTTGTGGTCGCAGGCGGCGACGTAGCCGCGCACTTCGTCCACCACTTGCTTGATCGTCTCCAGTACGGGATCGGCCTGCCCGGCCGCCGTGGCGACAGTGCGGTATTTCTCGATCTCGCGGGCGTTGAGGACCGTGAGCACGTCGGCTTCGGTGATCTGGATCCAGCTCATAAAGAAGGGAGGAGCCCGGGCGAGAAAACCTCTTAACTCGCCCGGGCGGTGGGCATGAGGACGATATGGGACCTTACGAAATGGTCGCCTTACGGATGCCGAGAGTGCTCGTGAGCACGATCGACGAGTAATGCTCGACGGTGATCGCGATGAGCTTCGGACCCATCTCGCGCCGGTAGACGCGGATGCGGCCGCCGCCTTCGACGGGCGATACAAAGCGCTTGATGCACGAGGGGTCGTTTACGCCCAGGCCGCTGACCGCGTAGAACATCAGCACCTGATTCGCGACATAAGGCGTCAAAGTGCTGGCACCCTTGTAGCGGGCATCGGTGGCCGTGATCGACTCGACGTTCAGGAAGCTGCCAACCTGCTGCACCGACATCGCCGCGCTGGCGTATCCGCCGGCGTTGTTTTGGGCACGGCAGGCAGTGACCCGCTTTTCCCAGGCCGTTTCGCCATAACCGACACGATTCGGGCGAAGGCCAACCGCTTGCTGTGAGAGCAGCAGCTGATTGCGAATGTCTTGTTCGGGATCTTTGCCGGCCGTCGTGTCCCACGTCAGATTGACGTTCGTCGCGGCGGCCTTGAGCAGGTTGATGGCCCGGCGGATTTCGTTACGCTTCAGGCGTTGCATCAGGCGCATCGTCTCCTGTTGTTCGGAGAAGGGCCCGTTGAGCTTGTCGCGGTCGAGCACAATGGTCAGGCCCTTGTTCAAGGTCTTGCCATTCTTGTCGACGGCGCCGCGTTCCTTCACGCGGGCGAAGTCGGCATAAATCTCGCGGACATCTTCATCGCCGTCGTCGCTCCAGAACTCATCGCTGTGGAGGAATTCCTTGTATTCGAAGAGGCGCGGGACCTGGACGCCGGGGGCGTAGAATTCCAGGAGCTGCTCCAGCGGATCGCTGTCCCAGCCGCCCACGATGTAATTCGTCAGTGGCTCGCTGTATTGGCTTTCGTCAAAGCGGGACTCGTTGGAGGCGTAAACGAAGCCGGGCTGGCAGTTGCTGCCTTGGTCGGCATGAACGGCTTCGAGCGGGATCGCGTAAGGTTCGAGAACGGAAATCATGGTAAAAACGATTCGGTATGGTCGGTAAGCGGCGGCTTAGGCTTGCAGAACCTTCAGCTCGGCGGGTTCGGTGAGGGCGGCCCCCACGGCGGCGATGTCGGTGCCAGCGGTGCCAGAGAAAGCGGCCAGCACGACCACCTTCACCGGAGCATGGGTTTCGACGATGATCTCATCACCGTCGGCAGTGGCGGCAGTGCGGGCACGGCCGATGCGGTAGTAGGTGCCTGCGGCGGCAGGCTCGTTCTGCACCTTGCCGGCAGCGGCGACGTAGACCGGCTCGTCGGCGGCGATCTCTTCACTGGCGATCATCCGCTTGCCGACGGGTTTGCCAGCCAAAAGCCGCACGGTGCAGAAGTCTCCCAGGGCGGCAGTCGCATCGACAACGCCCAGAGGCACCTCGTTTGCGGCACAGATGGCGACCTCGTTGTCGGCAGTGCCTTGGGTGACAAGGCAGCTGGCAAGAGTCAGGGCCTCTTCGGCCACACGGGTTACCGCGCCGTATTCGATTTCGTTGGGCGGGGCGACGTTGCAGGCGATGATGGAATCGCGGTTGCGAACGTAGAACACGGCGAAGGCGAACAGGAAGAGCACTAAAAAAAGGATGGGCACGAACATGGTAGTAAGTGTGGAAATGGAAGATTGACCGGAGTTAGGCCTTGCTGTTGGCGATGGCCACCAGCTCGGCGGTGATCTGGCAGGGCGTATCAGCGGCCTGATCGGCCTTGATCTGCGCTTCGATCACGGCGACCGCCTGCTCTCGAGTGAGGCCAGCCTTCATCTTGCGCTGGATGATCGGCTTGAGGCGGTCTGTGAACTGAGACGACGCAGCCGAGAGGGCGGCGAGGTCTACAGGAGTGTTGGCCGCGGGCTCGTTGGCCACGGGCTCATTGGCCACGGGGGCCGAAGAATTGGTCTTTCCGGACATGGTATTTAAAGTGTGGTGTTGGTGGCGGGCTGGCGGGGATTAGACCGTCTGCGGATCGGTGTTGGCGGTGGCGGTCTCTTGCTGCCACGTCTCCCAGGCAGCGCGGCCTTCGGGCGATGCGGAAGCGGCCTGGTTGGCGGCCTCGTAGGTCATGCCGGCGGCCATGTGCCCGGCGACGAGCTTTTCATAGGCCGCACGGCCCTTGGACTCGACGGGCGCCCGGCGGGCGCCGAGGCCCGCAGTGTAGGCGTTCTGGGCGCTGTGAACGGTGGTAGCTTTCGCTCCCAGCTCCTTTGAGACGGTCTCGATCGCGGCCTCGTTGGCGGCATCGACAATGCGCTGCTCGAAGCCCGTGCGCTCGGCGGCGGTGATGGCGCCGCGCTTCACGTGACCGTCGACAATGAGGGCGGCCCGGGCCTTGCGCTCGTTGGCGAAAGCCGTCTGGGCGGCCTTCAACTTCGAGTCTTCCGAATTCGCGGCGTCGGCCGTCTGCTTGAGACCCGCCACGCTGGCGGTCATCTCGGTGATCGAAATCGCATCGGCGCCGGGCGTTTCTGCGACGGTATCTGCTACGCGCTCGTTGGAAAACCCGAGGGCGAGCAGGAGTTTCTTCAGTTTTTCGTTCATGGATGTGCTTTTCGGGTTCGGCGCGGTAGCGGAGTTGGCCGCAGCCGCATCGGGGAGATTTGGCCGGTCCGTCAGCCCCAGACTGAGGAGCTTGACCGGCGAAAAGATTCGGGGGGCGGTCGAAACGGCGCGCATGGCCCAGCGCGGCGAAAAGCGCCACTTCTTGCGCTCGCGGACGTTCGCCCATGCCTCGGCCCAATCGACCTTCAGGTAAAATCCGTCGTCACGGGCCTCCATGCCGGTCACGACGCCATAGGGACTCGTGTCTTCGTGCCCTTCCTGGTTGGCAAAGGCAGCATCGTCCGGATGGCCGATGTAGACCGGTGGACGGTGGCCACCCACCCCGAAGGCGCGCTTCAGCCGATCCCCGGTCGACTTGAAGGCCTTCACCATGGTCTCGGCGCTCGCCTTCGTGATCCGCTGGAGACCGAGCGAGTGCGGCACGTCGCCGTAAGTGGCAACGCGATACCAGCCATCAGAGGCGTTCGACATCTCTTCCAGCGGGCCGCAGCAGAACTGTTCTTCAGCGGGCGCTTCGGAAGGGTCTTGCTCCTCATTGGCAGCAGAGGCCAAATCGAAGGTTGCATGCCCAATCGTGGAGGCATTGCAAAACGGCGAGAATGCCTTGCAAAACGTCTCCGGCGAATCGACTGGCTCATGACATGGGCAAAGGGTGTCTAGGCTCACAGGGGCGATTTTCGGTTTCATGCTGATTGGCGGCTGAAAAGGTTCTTCAGGAATGTGAGGATCCCGCGCTGCTGGACCGTCTCCGGCTCGGGTTCGGCGGACAAAGATTCGCCCTTGACGATAGCGGCTTCGGCGGCGCCGTTGATAAAGGCGGCAGCCTGGCCTTGCACCATGACCTCGGGCACGGCGTCGGCTTCGTTCATTTGGCGGTAGAGGTCGGGCATTTCGGCCCGCAGGTTGCGCAGGATAGCGTCGCGCTCTTCGGTCGTGGCGGCATTGGCGGCACTGACGAGTCGCTGCCGGATCGGATCAGTCAGGTGGGCGCGTGCACGAGCCACGCGAGCTTGCATGCTTTGCTGGAGCTGTTGGGCAATGCTTTCGCTTTCGATGCGCACCTTTGCAGCGGCATTGGCGGCCTGCTGCAGAGCCCCACCATCGGGGGGAGTGTCCCGGCGGTGCTTCCCTTCGGCCTGAGGGTCTGACCGACCCGCCGGGACTTCACCCTCTACCCCATTTGGCTGTGACTGACGACTGGCAACCAAAAGTTCTGTTTCGCCCTCGGCGGGCGCGGGCAGGCCAAATTGTTCGCGGTAATCGTCCTTTGCGATTTCGATACCACGATCGATGGCTTTGTCCCACTTGGCCTGCTCCTTCTCAGTATCCGTGCGGTCTTTGGGCAGGATCTTGATGTAGGCCAGCAGCCGATCAGAGCCAAAGAGCATGCGACCGATCTCGCGGTCGACGTAGATGTTGAGCGCCTCGGTGAGCATGTTCGCGTCGTCCTGCTCGATGTTCTCGCGCTCTTCCTCCTGCTGCGTGGCACCGACGGCGTCGCCCTTGGATTGGCTGGAGAGGTCACCGCCACGCCAGAGCGCCATGATGCTGCGCTCCATGTGCTCGACCAAAACCTTCTGCGGCGGTTCGCCGTTGGTGGAGATGGTGTTCATCTCCACCTCTTCGGCCATGCCGGTAGCGATGATGGAATCGTTGGCGAGGCCCCGCAGAGCCTCCACCCATTCTTTCCACTCCTTTGAATCTTTGGTGGCGGGGGTTTTGCCCTGCACCCACGGGAAGCCGTATTTCTCGCTGAGGATCAGCCAGTCTTTGAGCGGCAGGCTCTTGAACATCCACGCCACGCTGGTCGCCTCCATCAGCGCCACGTCGGCGCTCGTGATCATCCATTGACCACGGTTCAGCGGGATACCGTCGGTCGCCCAATCGAAGGGCAGGAAGCGGAGGCTACCGGTACGGTTCTCGAAGAACCAGAGCGGCACGAAGACGAAAGTAGCGGTGTAGGCGTCGCGGCCCTCGTTGTCGGTGTCGGGCTCCCAGAGGATTTCATGGACGGCGTAGCCCTTGGCCACCGCATCCATCATCTGACGGAAGAGGAGCTGGGCGCCGCCCTGCTTGTCCTGGTCCACGCCGTGGCGCGCGGTGCAGTTGTTGTAAAACCACTCCAGCGCTTGCTTGTGGCGGGCAGCCTCGGGCGAATCGTCGACCGTCAGAATCTGCCAATCGAGAAGAGCGGCCGCGCGCTTGCGCTTCGGGATCACCGTCTGGCAAACCGGGTCGCGTTCCTCGATCGACTGCCAGACCTGCGAGGCTTCCGTGAGGTAGCCGGCGTGGTAGGCATCGAGCACGCGCACCAGGCGTGTCGGGTTCATGTTCCGCAGGGGCGAGAACCGCGAGTTCTTGTGCTGCTCGACGCGTTCGGAGCCGAGGGCAGGCATAGCCGCATTGGCGGCCGGCAAAGTGGTAGGAAGTTGCTCAGCCATTAGAGAATCACCTCCTGACGGCCGTGATAGGCCGCCATGCTGGGACGTTCTTCAGAGAATTTGCGGGACACGGATTGCGAGCAGGGCGGCACGGTAGCGTTGCTGCCGGCATACATTGCCAGCGCCAGCGCCCAAAAGCGGTCGGCGTGGCTGTCCGTCTTGCCTTCCGCTACAAAGCGGATGTTCCCGACGGCCGACGTTTCCTTCCGCATCATGCGGAAGTCGGCGTGGACTTTCTTGTCGTAGGGAATGCGAAGCGTGTGGTCTTCGAATGCGCCGCGAACTGGATAAGCCATCGTGGCTTTGGAGGTATTGGAGAACGTGACGCCCTCGATCTTCCAGATGCCGTATTCGCGCTGGGCATCTTCAACCGGCTTGGAGCCCATGCCGGTTTCGTCCAATGCGCCTTGGCGGCATAGGCCAAGCAGCGGGAAATAAATCGCGGCCTGGCGATAGTGCGGCACGCGGAACATTTCGACCACGGCGCGCGTGAACAGCATCCCTTCGGCGCGCTCCAGCACCCACACCACGGTAAGGTCTTGGTTGCGGCCGAAGTCGATGCCGACGAACAGCTCGCGACGATACCACGAACCGGGCGCCAGATGAGTCGGCGACAAGTCGGGATGCAGCAGGTAGCGGATGCTCCCCTTGCGCTGCTTGATCTCATCCCAAATCTCTTCTGTCGTCTCGCGCAGGTTTTCAGCCGCCTTATAGCTGGCCGCTTCGAGCATGTCCTGCGTGATGAAGGCCGAGCCTTCATCTTCTGGAATGCACATGTATTCCTGGTTGAAAGCCGTCTCGTCGGTCGCTCCTGCTTTCGTGTAGTCGAAGTAGGCCTGCTCATCCATCGCCATCCGAGGATCGTGCTCGGGTAAACGCTGCTGCAGCTTGAAAAGGAGGCCTTGGGCCAGAGCGTCTTCGAGCGTGACCCGGTGGTGGCTGATGTTCTTCGGATTGCCACCCTCTACGATCTCACGGATCAGGGTGTTGAAGTAGTTCGCTGCGCCCCGGTGCGTGCTGAAGATGTCCATCGAACCGCCCCAGGTGATGCCGGGGTAAGCGATGTCGTAGAGGCGCTTCGGGTCCTTGTGCAGCGCGAACTCATCAAGTTTGCGCGTACCGCGCTTGCCTGCCTGAGCGTCGGGATTGGACGACAGGGAGAAGATGCACTTGCCCGACGGGAAGCGCAGGACGAACGCACTGTGCTTCTCGCCTTTATCGTCGGAGACATCCTGCAGCCCCAGAGCATCGGCACCCTTTTGATAGAGTTCCGCCCAGAACGTGGCGTCGTCCAGATAGAGCTTGGCTTGCAGTTCGTCGCGGGATGAGACCCACACGTCATTCGAACCACTGGCGGCACACTCCATGGCTGAGAGGGCATCCGTCCATGTCCAACCGATCTGGCGCGACTTCTCGGCCAGCTTGACCCGGCTCTTGTCGTCGGCCCACTTGCGCTGGAATTCCAGCAGCATGCGATCCGGTTCAGCCGGGATGCATCGGGCGGCACCCTTGAAACCTTTGGGGACAATCGGCTTCATAGGCGCAGGCCCTCCCGGATCTTTGCCAGCCGTTGCTCCGGCGACAGGCTATCGTCTTCGACGACCTTTGCGGCCTCGTCGAATTGCGCCGCCTTTTTCTCCAGCAGCGAAATCTTGCGCTTCTCAATTTCCAGCTTCTCGACTTCGAGGCTGTATTTCTTGTCCGCAATCAGGCCTTTGAGCAACGCACTCACGCTCTTGGCGTCCACGTCGCCGGAGGCCAGAAGATCCAGCGTGAACTCTTTCACCGCTTCGACGATCACGGGATCGTAGCTGGCAGGAGCCTCGGCGTGTAGTTCGTCGGCGGCTTGCTGCACGCGTTCGCGGCCCTGGCGGAGCCGGCCGATAAATTGAGCGGTGCGCATCTCCTTTGCCCAAGTGGCAAGGGCGGTGCGGCTGATGGTGATGCCGTAGCCGCCTTCCGCCTCGGGGATGGCCAGCTCGTTCACGACATCGTCAAGGCTCTTCTGCTCGGTGAGAGCAAAGATCGCCTCCTGAGTCGCTTCGGGCAGGTTGCCGAGCACGGAATCTGAGCGTCGCTTTTTCAAGTTCTTAGAAGAGGTTTGGAATGCGTTGTTCACATAGGCCGAAAATCGGCCTAAAAGAGCCCTTGGGACTCTCCATATCCGAGGCCCGCGGCGCTCAGCAGCCAGCGATGCGGACCGCCAAGCAGGGCGGACTTAGACGCCACCAAGCCGTTTTGAGCGAGATAGTGGAGCTGGTGGCAAGTGGTCTCCTCGGTTAGCCGTGGGAATTCATTCGTCAGGGCCATATGGAGGGTCTTCGCGGTCATGCCGGTGTCACGATAAGGCTCCAGCAGCTGCAGCATCCGCTTGCGCAGAAAAGTGATGTCTTGGTATTCGGCCATGGGTGGATCAGTTGGGTTTGCGCGCCTGGAGCGCGGTGAGGACCATGTCGAGCTTGCCGTTGGTCTCCTTTTGCTGGGCCTTGATGTCGTCGAATTGCTTGTCGAAACCGCGATTTTGTTGTTCGATGGCTGAGAGGCGCTCGCCAGTTCGGGCATCCTCCTGGCGCATCTTTTCCAGACGCTCTTCAAATGTCTTGTAGACCCCGCTGATCGACGCCCGCCGGAGTTCATCGGCACTCGTCAGCCCACGCTGCACAGTCTCGCTGAGCCCGCGTAGTTCGGCTTTGGTGTCGGCCTCGAATTTCTGGAACTCCTCCTTCCCGGTGAATTCGCTCGCGAGGCGCACTTCGATCGGTTGACCATCGATGGCGGTGGTCTTGCGGCCGATCAGATTTTTGACGCTGTTGGCAATCATTAAGACAAACGCGAGGCAGCCGAGGAATCCAGCGAGAGTGACGGGATCAGGGACGTCAGGCACAGCAGCAGATGGTTGGATGTGACGAGGAACCGGGCCTACAGGGCCGCCGCGATCGCGAGGTTGTATTCAGCCTGCGGATCATTCCCGCTCGCGGTAGTGCCACTGGACGGCACGAGCTGACTCGTGGCTCTATCGAGCGCCAACATGGCAATCGCTTCCGGAAGCCTGGCGACCAACTCTTCGCTGAGTTGCCTCCCGATCGCTCCGGGTTCCGTGCTCACGGCAAAGGCGGAGTCTACGGCATCCGAGATGAGCGGCATGTAGGGTTCCACCTCGTCGACTTCCTGACCCAGCCGCTGCAGGCCGATCGTTACGGCCAGCCTGGCGGTTTCCTTCAGCGATTGCTGCAGTGCCGGACTCATCGATTCGCACCCTGTAAATGGCATAGCGAGGCCCATTGGCAGGACCAGCAGCATCAGCATCGCAGTTGTGCCGGAGGCCCCCTGCTTTTTGGTCTGCAGCGGGACCCTGGCGACGATGCGTCCGTAGAGTGAGATCGCAAAGCCCGCGATCACGCCGATCGCCTCCACGACCTGCTGATAGTCGGCATCGGTCACCCGCACGTCGAAAACGGCGAGGAGGGCGAAGATAATGGAGACAATCAGCCCCCATACGGTTTTGCTCTGGTGGATCGGTTTGCTATTCATGACTGGGCGCAGGTTCATAGGTCCAGGGAGTGACGGTGGATGGCGACTGGCAGCCGCCGAGAAAGAGCGCAGCGAGAGCCGCGAGGATTAAAGCAATGCGAGCCATGCGGAGGCGTTTTCGGCGGGGTTGAGTGTCGTCCAACGGCGTGTTTGAGGTTCGTAGGTCATCCAACCGCCTACGGTGCGAATAATGTTGATCGCGTGACCGCGATGCGGTGCGCCGTCGAGGCGGTAGCAAAGCATGCCGACCGCGACGCCTTGAGCTAAGTCGCCTTGATGGCGAGCGGCGGCTAAATGCTTTTGCTTTGCCAGCGCCCACGCGCATGCCGCGAAATCTTCACAGTCGAATTGTTCGCTCCACCGGAGCGCTCCGGCTGCGAACAGCATCTGGGACAGCTCTTCGTTGTAGGCATCGACAGCCGCCCGACTGACGACGTTGTAGGTCGCATCCAACGCGTAGATGTCGACGTGGGGATAGACCGCCCGCAGCTCCTCCGTGATTTGGCCACTGGTGAGCATAAGCAGCCCACCAGTGGCAGAATCTGGATTGCTTAGTTCATCGCTTTGGTGTTTGGGTTGCTCGCTCGGTGCCTGCATGACGCCGCCGATAATAACAGGCACAAAAAAAGCCCGCAATGAATGCGGGCGCTGCGGGCGATACAACTGTTACGGGTGTTATTTGGAGCCTAAAAAAATGGGGCGCAAGGGCTTATTTGGTGCTTTTCAAAGCCTCGGTACGAGAGGAAATCCACTCCGCATTGCTCAATGCCCTGTCGATCAAGCGGACCAGCTGCTCGGCGTTGTCGATGTCGAAACTCATGGCGTGGCGACTGATCCCCCTGCCGGGATCGTCGGGCCTGATGATGATTTGAGGGGCTAACATTCCATTGGTCACGCTTACCTGCCCGCCTGTATATGGGAAATCCGCTGCCTGATCAGTCAATGCGGCATCAACAGCAGATTGTAATGCTTGACCGCAACTCTGGAGCTGCTCCAGTCCAAGGAGCATGCGCAATCCATGGGGATCCTTTTCTTCAATGGAGACTAGTCCCGTGTCTTTGGCGCTTTCAATATATAGAAAATAATTTAGCTGGACCTTGCTTTCAGAGCCAGCGATCTGACCAATCTCTGTTGATATTACGACCGCCGAACGAGGTTTTTGTGGATTGGCGACAAGAATCGGCGGCAGGGCAGCGACAATCAGGAGTATTGCGACGATGACTTTCATAAAAGATTGAATAGTGGGTTAAATCGACACGGAAAAGATCATTTTTTTTCCGAAATGTCTTCGAATAGCTTCACGAGAGCATTGGCTATAGGAACAGACTCTCCCCCATCCTGAAGGAACTGTACTACGTTCGAAAGTGCCTGCTCCGTTTGCTCTTGTTTATTAGCAAGGTCCTGAAGCCATTGCCGTTCAACCTTTGAAAGATGGGATGGAGGCCGCTTGGCCAAAGCCGGAAGCACATCAAAAAGTCGACGCAGTTGAGCGTCGAGAATATGAGCTGCCTCAACCGCGCTAGACAGTTGCTCTGATTTCTGCTCCGAAAATCTAGAGCGATTGCCATAAGCTGGTGAGTCCTCTCTAAGCGTCAGGGGATAGCCTTTGCCTTTGGAAAGGCCAGCATTCTGCTCTGCTTCTTCAAGCTTCCTCCAGGTTTTCTCGGAAATCGGCTGCTTACCGGCTCGGTTTGCAAACAACGTTGCTTGGCTAATACCGATATGGTCGGCAAGAGCCCGTAGGCTGACCCCCAAGCGTCTTGATAACGCATCGGTACGCTCTAAAAAAGAGCGCTTATGCTCTAATTCATCTTGCATTGCTCCAATTTTTGTGGTCCAAATTAGAGCATGCCCCGGCAACTACTTGCACTCAAGCGCCGAATGCTCGGCGTAGTAAACCAAAATGAAGTGGCCCGTAAACTAGGGATCCGGGTGGAGCACGTTAACCGCGTGCTTAACGGACATCGCAAGAGCCGACGCGTTTGTGACGCGATCGAGGCGATGATTGCGGAGCGCGAAACCCCGTCGAAGGGAGTCAACTAGCCATGGTCCGCCAGCGGTCAGTGCAGTGCCCGCTGACGTTCCTTTCACAAAAGGAACAAGAGGACCTGTTTCGTTTTTCCGAAAAGCAGTCGGCCGAAGCCTTGGTAAAACATATCCAGAAGCGCTACCGCATGACTGTCACCCGCACCGAGGTTTTCAACTGGGCATCCGCTTGGCGCGCCGAGCACTGGCCGCGGCGCTTTAACCGAAAAGCGGAAGCCGCCCAACTTCTTCAATCCGCGCTCGACCTGCTTACCTCGGACAAGCCCAACCGAAGCATCACTTAACACCATGTCTTCCCACGCCAAGATTCAAGACCAGTTCGACTACCTGCTGCCAGCAGGGAAGGAGTGGTTTGGCGTGAAGGAAGCGGCGGCGATTCTCGACCTTTCGCCTGGCTTCGTCCGCGACGCTTTCGACATGGGCAAGCTCTGTGGGCACGCCCACAACGGCAGCGCCGCCAAGGGCCGTGAACAGCGCTACGAGCGCCGTATCCCGCGCGAATTCCTGATCCTGTATCTCATCGAGACGGCCAATTACGACACCGGCAGCGCCGTACAGCGACACCTCGAAGCCCTCCGCCGCCGCAGTCTTCCAGAGCTGATCCAGATCCAGAGCGGTATCCGCGCCATCATCCAACAAAAGCAAACCTACTGATTTCCCATGCCTACACGCCAAATTGATCATGTCGACCCCTTCAAGGATCCGTTTATCGCGAGTCTGGCCGAGCGTTTTGAGCAAGACCGCGAGGCAGCGATTCAGGCAGCAAACCACACGCAATGGCGGACGTTCTGTTGCGGCACCATCCTGCGGCTCATCGCTGAACGCTCCATTCATGGCACTTTTGAGGCATACTGCCGCGATCGGCTTGGCATGCCCAAGCAAACCCAAGTCCGCTGGCGCCAGACCTCCAAAGACATGGTCAAACAGCTTAGCAAAAGTACCAATTTGGTACTTTTGCCCTCGCTGGACGCGCTAGTCCAAATGCTCCCCGAACTCCAAAAGAACCAGGAGTTCATCAAGATATTCAACGAGCATTTTGGGTTACGTAGACGTGTCACACTGACCGACGCTCAACGTGATGCTGAAGCAGAATCAGCGAACTCAGACAGCGCTAACAAAGGCGATGACGCCGCCGATGAAGCACCCATCATCACTGCTTCTCAGAGGCAACAAGCCGCGCGCCAGCGCGTGTTTGACTTCGTTCACGAACGCCTGATCCCCGATCTTGAAATACGCCTCATTTCAAAGCGGGAGTGGGAAGTCCTTGAAGAAAAGGATAGGCGCGAACTCGCTGATAAACTGCGTGCCGCCGCCCTCGAAGTCGAATCCAGCCTCCCGAGGAAATAGTCATGGCGCACTCGACGGAAATCACCACGCACCACGAGGGCGAAATGGCGGAGATCACCTACTTCCCCTTCTCGCTTCCTGCCCAAGGCACGCCAGAGCGTGAAGATTACGCCCGTCTGCCCGACGCGCCGCGCCGCGCACTTGACTTGCTGGTTGAGCAACTTCGCCTCGTCGACAGCTACCTGCAACCCGCAGTGCAAGCCGCTCGCGGCCTGCATAGTCCCCGCAAGAGCTATGCACGGTCTCTTTCTGCCGCTTGCAAGTTGGTGGGCGGCTATGAAGGCGTGCACCCCAAGAAGCTGGAGCGGAACTACCGCGCCTACATTGACTCTGGCTTCAATTGGAAGCAGCTCGTCGACCGGCGCCATGTTCCTGCTTGGTGGAAAACCGACAACTATCCGCAGCTCGCTCCTGAATTTCTGGAACACTGGCGGGGCCTGTGCGAGCGGAACCAGCGCTCCAGCCGCCGTGCTCATGCTAAGCTCCTGAGCGACTTGACCGCCTGGCGGCGTGGGCATGGCGAGCCTATCCCCGGCTACAATCGCCCGCCGGCGAACCACCCGAACACCAATCACCCGCGGGGCTGGAGCTACCGCAATCTCCTCAACCACGCCCCCGAAGCTCTGGAGCTGGCCGCCGCGCGGCAGGGTAGGGATGCTGCCAAGAAGCTGCTACCGACGGTCCGCACCACGCGCGTCGAGCTGTATTGCTTCGCGGAAATCCAGTTCGACGACATGTGGCACGACTTCGAAGTCAACGTGCTCGGCACCGGCGAGCGCAGCAGCCGCCGCTTGCTGGAATTCGGCGCGGTCGACGTGTTTTCGAGCCTGATCTTTCCACCCGCGCTCAAGCCTCGCTTGCGCAGCCTGGACGATGGAAAAATGAAGGCGCTCAATGAAGCGGACTTCCGCTTCTACCTGGCGCACTTCCTGACCCAGTTCGGCTACTCGCCACGTGGCACAATCCTGAACATGGAGCACGGCACTACGACCCTGCGCGAGGAACACATCCAAGCGCTGGCACTGGCCACCGACGGGCTCGTCATGGTGCGCAAGGGCGGGATCCACCACAGCGACCGCGCGGCCTTCCTCGGGGCCCACGGCGGGCGCAGAAAGGGCAATTTCCGCACGAAGGCGCTGAAGGAAGGCCTTGGCCGCCTGATTCACGCCGAGCTGGCCGCGCTGCCGGGCCAAGTGGGGCAGAGCGCCGACCTGATGCCAAGCGAATACCACGGGCGGGCTCGCGACAACGAGCTGCTGCTGGCCATCACACAACTTTTCCCGCAGGTCGCCAAAGACCTTGCATACGGCTTCCTCGACTTTCCGCAGGCCTCCCGCGCGATTCACGAGTGCTACGCCCGCATCAACGAAAGCCGCGACCGCACTCTCGAAGGGTGGGAAGAAGCCGGCCTGGTAAAGAAGGAATTCCGCCTCAATCCCTTGGCCGACGAGTGGATGCCGGTGGAAGTGCTCGACACTTATCCGGCTCCACAGCGCGAACGCATCGTCGAAATGGTCGCCGCCGATCCCATCTTCCGCCGGGTGCGTCCCATGACCTCAGCCGAGGTGATGCAGGAGAAGCGCGGCGAGCTGATCAAGCTGCCCATTTCCGCCTTGCCTGGCCTGCTCGGCCGCGACCTCGGCCAAGTCCGTTCCGTCCGCAGCGCCACCTTCGAATTCAAGCTCGCCCCGGAAGACCCCGCGCCCACGCAGTGGCTGGCCGAAATCAAGGACCAGTACGGCTTCCCGACCCGCCTGACCGAAGGCCGCGAATACATGGTTTTCGCCAACCCCTTCGACCCCGCACGGCTCGCGGTGTGCGACAAGGACAGCGGCGCCTACCTCGGCTTCTGCAAGCGCTGGGACAAGGTGAGCCGCGCCGATACCGACGCCATTTACCGCCAGCACGCAGAGCTGGAAGAGCTTTACGCCGACGCCGTGCGCGGTGTGGCCGTGCGAGCCAATCTTTCCCCGGCCGAGGGCAGCCGCAAGCGCTCCCTCGCCACCAATGCCGCCGCCCTGAAAAAGCTGGCGACGAACGGCCAGACCCTAGCCGAAAAGCGCAAGATCATCGCCGACAAGGCCAAGATCACCCGCGCGTCCAATCAGGCGAGCAGCGAGTCAGACATGACCGTCGACGACTTCGCCGCCCTGATGGGCAAGCAAGACACCCCCGACGAAGCCGCCTCCATCGACCTGGAAAGCATGCAGGCCGACTTCGCCGAGGATGAGTTCTAACCCAAAAAGCTGAACACTGATGAGCAAGAATAGCAACCAAAGCGGCGAAGAACCCAAGCCACGCCGCGGCAAGACCAACCTTCCCATTCCCGAAAGCATCCAGAAAGAAGCGAATTCCGCCAACGCTGGTATCAACGTCCCGCTCAATCTCGACTGCTGGCAGGAGCTCTCCGAGGAATACCAGGATGAACTCATCTGGTATCATCAACACCTGATCGACAAGAACATCCAGTGGAAGAATATCCACAACACCATCGGTTACGAGCGGTCCGTCATCTTCAAGATTCTGAAGGGAACCTATCCCGGCTCCTGGGACAACGTGATCGCTGCGATCCGCAAATATCGTGCTTCCATCAAGCAGATTCAGAACTCTACGTTCGCTGCGAACCGCATTTCCCGGCTGATCAGTTCGACGCTGGACTACGCCTCTATTTCAGGCGGGATCGTGATGATCATTGGCGAATCCGGCCAAGGCAAAACAGCCGGTGCCGATGATTGGATGCACCGGCACAACGGGGGACGCACGGCCATGGTCGAAGTGCCGCCGACGGGAGGCCATAAAGGCGTCCTTCGGGCCCTCTGCGCCAAGTCGAAAGCAGGCAAGAACGCTAGTGTCACAGAAATGGAAGCATCGGTCCGGCGAGCCTTCAACAGCCGCCGATTCATGATCCTCGACGAAGCGGCTCGCCTGCTGCCTACCGACCGCCGTTCTCATCCCTATACGGTCGAGTTCTTCCGCTCGCTGCATGACGAGAAAGAGCTGCCCATGGGGCTGATGGTGACATCCCGATTTGAAGAGCAATTGCGGAAGATGGACTATGTCTTTGAGCAGCTGCTCGGGCGCATCGACCTCACCGTAAAGCTGCCTACGGAAATGACAGAGGAAGATTACCTGCCCATGGTGGCGCAGTTCATTCCCGAGCCCAGCCGCAAGCTGCACACGCTCTGCCTAGAGATCGTGAACCAATGGGATGGGCGCATGCGGGCCCTGAACAAACTGCTGAAGTTCTCCTCAAGGATCGCCTCGAACAGCAAGGAACCATTGGAGGAAAAGCACGTCTTCCAGGCCACGGCCTGGCGTAAGCGGCTGCAGAAAGGGGAGGTGGCATGAACTCCGATCCCGAAGTCATCTCCTTTTCGGCAACGGTGCGTGTGCGGAATCAGCGCTGGTTTGATGCTGAGGCTTATCAACCAGCGGAAGGGACCTGGTTTGTCTACTACGCGGACGATAACTTCGTCGTGCGTCATGTGCGGGACGGACTAGTACGATCCGCCGACGGATTCAGGGTCTGCACTGCCGCCCAACTGACTGGCCTCTGGTATCCACTCCCCGAGCTGCCTGCGCCAGACGCCCTCGAGGAGGTGGATTATGACCAATAAAGACGCCTTCGCGGCTCTTATGCCGGGATCCGCCGCCATTCTCAATCGCTTGGAGCAGCTGAAACCATCTCGCGATCAGCCCATTCCCATCCACCCGCCGGCGAGCGTCATGCGAGGCTTCGATTGCCTCTTCGACCCCGAGCCTACCCCCCACTACATCGACCCGGAAACCGTAAACACCGACATCCAATGAGTAAGCGCCAGAAAATCAACCTGAAGACCGACCTCCCCGCCACCCGCAGCGAATTTGAGGCAAAAGTCGACCGTGTTGCCGAGTTGCAGATCCAGCTGCAGACGGCGATCGCCGCACGCGACCAGGCGAAAGAGGCCGTCATTGCCGAGCGCGAGCCCGCGATCAAGGCGCTGGAATCTGAAATCAAGCGAGAATCTACTCTCTGTGCCGCCTACGCTCACACCCACTGGGATGAACTCTCGCCAAACGGCACCCGTTCGGGCGAAACCCCGATGGCGACCTACAGCTTCCGGAAGGGCAATCCGACCCTTGCCAAGGTCGGCAAGGTCAAGGAAGAGGTTCTGGCCGAGCAGCTGCACGACGCCGGCCGCGACGAATACCTCGTGCTCAAGTACGAGCTGAACAAGGAACGCCTGAAGAAGGCCGTTCAGGCGAAAGTCGAGTGGGCTCTGCAGCTCTTCAAGATCACGCAGAAGGACGGCTTCGAGATTCAGGCCAAGGCCAAAAAATGAGCCGCGTTGTCATCACCATCGAAGACACGGCGGAAACCGGGCTCGCGATGCAAATCCTGATCGACGGCGATCCGCTTCCGGCCGGCGTCAAGCGCATCTCGCCCGAGCTGGCAGAGCGGTCCCAGGCCGTGCGCTTTCTTTCCCTCATTCTCAAAACACTGCGCGGGCTCTTCGCCGGGTTTCGCGCCGTCAACCCACCCACCAACTGAGCACCATGGCCAAAGTCGAGCTAGACCTCGTCAAACACATCCTCCAGCGCAACGAGCTGGGAGCCCGCCGCGTCGACTCGATCATCGGCGACATCGAAGAAGAAATGAAGCTGATGGAAGCAGAAAAGCCGCCCGTCGACCGTATCAAGAAACAGCTCGTCGTGATCGTCTACGACCAGAACGGCGACCTGGTGGGAAAAGACTTCACGGCCTCCGTCGTCAAGATCCCCGAAGACGACTCACCCTTGACCGCTGAGGAGCTTCTACACCGCGCTACCTATGATTTCAACACGACGCCCAAGGGCCGTCGTTTGCCGATCAAGACGGTTGCCGAAGCCTGTGAAGCCCTACCGAAGCGCATCCAGAAGGATTACAACATCAGCGTGCTCACGAAATCGCCCGTGCTGGCGATCCGCACCGCCAACGACATCCCCTTCGACCAGATCAAGAAGGGAGGTGATAATGTCGCAGTCAGCTAAATCGGCTATGTCCAGCATCTGCCGAGGGCTATATGAGTTGCCTGATCGCCCCGCCCCCATCCTCAATTGGCGCTGGGAAAGCGTCTACGCCAAGGCCTTTGACCCTCTCCAGCCTTATCTGCTTATCGCCCGAATCGGGCCATCTTACGACGACGAGAAGCCTGACCAGCGTGTCCTCACTTTTGGCGCCACAGTGGTATATGGAGAATTCGATGAGCTGAAGGATCGTGCCGAGCGGCTTTATCGGCAGCTGCTCAAAGGTGCAGCCCTTCGGCTGCAACAAGTCCAGCCTGAGGGCGTCCGCAGCTCGGCCGACAAACAGGCAGCCGCCATTCGAGCATTCGCTGAGGCGCTCGCTACGGTGAATGATTCAACCTTGCTCCACCTTATCGCCCGTGCAGTCCGCCTCGGCGTCACATCGACTATCGCCTGCTGGGAAGCGTCGCCTGGAGCCCTACACGACTCTGACGCCGCCGCAGATGCCTGGCAGTGCGTCATGAACTATATCTACCGATGAGCACACGCATTCTCCAATGGACCCATGAAAGCCCGACGCGCCTGCATGCCGTCGACCCGCTGCAACCGGATTATCAGCTCGCAGCGATCCACTTCAACCGTGATAGCCTAGAGCTCATCTTCTGCGCGCAACTCCATCGCTCGCATAGTCTGCAGGCCCTGCAGGATAAAGCCGAGTCGCTCTACGCTGAGTTGCTTGAGCTGACCGGCCAGCGCCTCGCCCAAAAGCGACTCATCGATGTCCGCGTGCCGGATGAACTCGACACCGAAGCCTTTCACCGGAAATTCGCCGAGTATCTCGCTTGGCGGAGGCGCTTGAAGAAGAAGTCGTGGAAACGCGAGACGATCCAGCGCAATCTCAAATCTTGGGCCGAATTCGGCTCCGATGCGGCCATTGCTGCCATGGATTCCGCGATGAACGCGGAGCATGACGGCGTCTTCCCACAAAGGTTTGCCCGTCGAATCCAGGGCACCCGCAAACCCGCGCCGCGCCGCGAAGGCTTTTGAGCCATGCCCTCAAAATCCTACACCTGCGAGTATTGCGGCCGTGAAGACACTATTGAGGTGCCCCCCGAGTCTGGCCTGCCGGCCGACTTTACGCCCCGCTACTGCTCCGACGCCTGCCTGCAAGCAGCTGAGGCCCAGCAGGCGGCGGAAGCAGCTGCAGCGCAAGACCCCGGCAAGACCTTTGCTGAGCGCTGGCTAAAACTCTGCCCACCGCTCTACCAGGAGACCGACCCCAGCCGCCTCAACCAGGCTCTTTTGCGCAAGGTGATGGCCTGGCAGGTCGGTTCCACCGGCCTGATCATCACCGGCCAGACTCGCACCGGCAAGACCCGCTGCCTCTACCAGCTGCTCGAGCGCCTGTTGCGTGAAGGCTACGACCTCGAGGTCTTGCGTCCATCCGATACCGAGCACCGCCTGCTCGAAGCCTTCCGCCACGACGCCTACGGGGCGCTCTGCCACCGCCTGGCCACCGTCGACATCCTCGCGATCGACGACCTGGGCAAATGCAAGTTCACCCCCCGTATGACCACGTTCCTCTTCGAGATCCTCGAAGAACGCATGGCCTACCTCCGGCCCATGCTTGTCACCAGCAACGAAACGGGGAAGACCCTCGCCAACCTCATCGGCCCTGGCGATCCCCAGTCCTTCGGCGATCCCATCGCAGCTCGCCTGCGCGAAGCCTGCATCCCCATCGACGCCAACAAGTTCTAGCACCCTAATGAAAAACACGCACATCTCCTGGGCCACGCACACCTGGAACCCGTGGATCGGCTGCACGAAAGTCAGCCCCGGCTGCACCAACTGCTACGCCAAAGCTCAGAATGACCGCTTCAAGGGCGGCAACTGGGGTATAGGCGCACCCCGCCGCCGCACCGGGGCCGCCAACTGGCGCCAGCCCATTCGCTTGAACGCCGAAGCCGAGCGCACCGGAAATAGCCCCCGCGTCTTCCTCGGCTCCATGATGGACATCTTCGACCCCGAAGTGCCCGTAGCCCTGCTGGCCGATACCCTCGACATCATCCGCCAGACGCCTCACCTCACCTGGCTTTTGCTGACCAAGCGGCCGGAGTTGTGGTATCGCCAGATATTCAGCATTTATACTCCTGATGTAGTTGGCAAAAACTATGACCTTCTCCAGTGGCTGAACGACTGGCTATGCGCTGCTGATGAGATAAGAGGCGTGGATCTACCGTCTCACCATTTAGGCAAAAAACCACCGCAAAACGTCTGGATTGGCACGACGGTCGAAGACCAGCCGCGCGCAGACGAGCGCATCCCGCACCTGCTCCGCATCCCGGCCCGCGTGCGCTTTCTCTCCTGCGAGCCGCTGCTGGGCCCGGTCGATTTGACTGCCGTCAAACAAACCGTCTCGCCGGGTTTCTTCGGGGACTGCCTCCAGTGGTATCACCAAGGCCATTGCCACAAGCTGGAGGGCACCGAATACCCGACGATTCACTGGGTCATCTGCGGCGGCGAAAGCGGCCCGAACGCGCGCCCTATGCACCCCGACTGGGCCCGCAGCCTGCGCGACCAATGCAAGGCTGCTGGAGTGCCTTTCCACTTCAAGCAGTGGGGCGAGTGGATACCAGACTATCAACGCGACCAGCGCTTGGATTTGTCTACCCTCGTAGACTGGGGGCTGGTGCATTCCGATGGAGGCTTCCGCGCAGTTTTTTCAGGTGGCAAGCGCGTTGGCGACTCCACTTGGCTGGATGGTGAAACCGGCACGGCCCGCCTCGGCAAAAAAGCCACCGGCCGCGAACTCGACGACGAAATTCACAACGCATTCCCGGAGGTGAGCCATGGATAAGAAGAAGCCTGATTGGGTGCTGATCGTCGCAGTCGCGGTCATCATCTGGATGGCTCTGGGAGGCAATACTAATCAAGCGAGCGCCCCGGCCTGCACGTGCAACTGCCAACACGAGTCCCGGCCATGAGCGACGAACCAAAGCCCTGCGACCTCATCGAGTTTCGCCACATCGACCAGAAGCAGCGTCTCTACGAAAAGCACCGCTACGACAAACCTTGCAGCACCAGCTGCCGGCAAGTGGAGCTTCACAGCCACACGCGCTCTTGCGTGTGCAAGACCTGCGGCAAGGTATGGGAGCCCTACGACTACCTGGTCAGACTTTCGCGAAACTGGACCACCTATCGCGCCGACTACGACAAATACATGGCCGACGTGGCCGAAGCACGAGGCCGGATCGAAGAACTCACCCGCCTGGAAGTCAACGCCAAGGCCCGCTGGCTGAACGCCAAAAAGCGCCTAAAAGAGCTTGGAGAGGAGGCCGAATAGCCATGCCCGCCCTCAACTTCTCCAAGCAATTCGCCGACCTCGTCGAATCCGGCGCCAAGGGCCAGACCATCCGCGAGACTCGTAAGCAGCCCATCAAGCCCGGCGACACGCTCTATCTCTACACCGGCCAGCGCACCAAGAGCTGCCGCAAGCTGATGGATGCCGTCTGCACCAGCGTCAAGCCCATCACCCTGCGATGGGGGCAAAAGCTTCACACAGCACCCATCTACAACTGTGGGGAGAAGACCAATCTGGTCTACCAGTTCCGAAACGCCGAGGTAGATGTGGACGGCCAGCGCCTGACCGACGCGGCCGTCGAGCAGCTCGCACGGGCCGACGGCTTTACTAGCGAGGTTTCCTTCCTGAGCTGGTTCTGCGGTGAAATGGAGCCCAAGCCCCGCAAAGCCTTCAGGGGCCACCTCATTAAGTGGGTACCGCTGACGCCGGGCATGAAAGACCGGCTAGACGAGTGGTTCACCGACGCCGAGGAACGCGCCGCCGGCCAGCTGCTCCTCGCCGAGTTCGTCGAACAAGGCGCCCGAGACATCAAAGACGCACCCGGCGTGCCTGCCACGGTCAATGCGATCGTCAAATACGGTGCGGTCGACGATGGGCTGCGCCGCTATGGACTTGGCAGCACTCAAGCCTACCTCCTGCCCCAACAGTCCGGCGGCCAACTGCGCCCCGTAGACGAGCCAGCTCCGACTGTGTCCACCTCTGGCGCTATCAGCCTTATCCTTGAATACTACGGCAACGGCAGCGCCCGGCCGGTATCGGAGCCCCTGCCCACCGTCACCTGCAATGACCGCTTTGCCCTCATTCGCGCGGCCGGAGGTGACGTGATGATGCGGATGCTCAAACCAGCCGAACTGGCAGCCGCACAAGGCTTCCCGCCGGACTACCGGTTTGTAGGCACCCAAAAGGACGTCACCCGGCAGATCGGCAACGCCGTGCCCTGCGGCCTGGCTCGCGCCCTCGTGCTCGCCGTGATGTCGCAAAGCAACGACATCAGCCAGTGGACTGCGAGTGGAGAGGAGGGTGCGGCATGAACGACCTCCTCACCATTCTGCAAGGCGACGTGCTCGAGCGCCTGCGCGAGCTGACCGACAACTCCGTGCAATGCGTCGTCACCTCGCCGCCCTACTGGGGGCTGCGCGACTACGGCGTCGACGGCCAGATCGGCCTGGAGCCCACGCCCGCCGAGTTCATCGCGAAGATGGTCGCCGTCTTCGCCGAAGTCCGCCGTGTGCTGAGGCGTGACGGCACCTGCTGGGTCAACATGGGCGACAGCTACGCTACGGCTGGCAGCAGCGCCAAGGAAGCCGCTCAGCGCCAACACAGCACCCGCTACAACAACGGCAACGCGACCGGCAACGGCTGCACCACCTGGGGCTCGCGCGCCCAACCTCGCGCCAAGACCACCGGCCATTATAAGCCGAAGGACAAGCTTTTGATGCCCCACCGCCTCGCCATCGCTCTCTGCGACGACGGCTGGTGGATCCGCTCCGACATCGTCTGGCACAAGCCCAACCCTATGCCCGAAAGCTGCCGCGACCGCCCGACGACGGCCCACGAATACCTCTTCCTGCTCACCAAATCGGCCCGCTACTTCTACGATGCCGACGCGATCCGCACCCCGCCCAGCGAAGCCCTGCTTCAGCAAGTAGAGGAGGGCTACACCGGCGAAGCCACGAAGGACTACGCAGCGGCAGGAGTGCAGGATGCCAGCGACGTGAAGTCCCGCATCATCGCCAACAAGCGCAAGCGCATGAAGACGCCCGCCGGCTGGGATACCGAGCCCGGCCAGCACGGCAGCGTCCACCGCGACGGCCGCACGCACCCGACCCGCGAGGAACGCAAAGCGGGTGCGCGGCGTGGATCCAGCAACGAAGAGCGCCTGAATGAGCTGCGCAACACCGTCCAGGGCGGCAACGCCCGCTCCGTCTGGTCGATCAACACGCAAGGCTACCCCGGCGCCCACTTCGCCACTTTTCCGCTTGAGCTTCCCCGCCGCTGCATCCTCGCAGGCACGCGCCCCGGCGACCTCGTGCTCGATCCATTCGGCGGTAGCGGCACCACCGCCCAAGCCGCCCTCGAACTCGGCCGCCGCGCCGCCCTCATCGAGCTGAATCCCGCTTACGTCGAGCTCATCCGCGACCGCCTACGCAAAGTCCAAATCGGCCTCGCACTATGACCGAAAAACAACTCGCCCTCTACCGCGCGGAGTGGGGCAAAGCCCGCAAAGCGCTCCGCGAAATGGGCTGGGCCCCCAAAGCCGCCGACGCCCGCCGCAAAGAGCTGCACACCCTCGTCGGCGCCGTCGACCACAAAGGCCAGCCCAAGTCATCGGCCGCCCTCAACAACTTCGAGCTGGATCGCCTGCTTGCTGAATTCTGGGCCATCAGCGCACCGACCGACCTCGGCAAACAAGCCCACGTCGTGAATCAACCCGGCATCCGCTGCCGCTGGGTCTGCGAAGAAATCATGCGCCGCGCCAACGAGCTGCACGAGGGCCGCTTCAAGATGGCCAACGCTCGCGCCTACGTCGACGCACTCTTCAAACGCGTCAACCCCGACTACATGGGCGAACCCGACTACGCCGAGTGGGGCCGGTGGCACAAAGCCATCAGCGCCCTCCAGTTCGACTACCAGCGCACCGCCAAGAAAGCCCTCCAAGACGCCGGTAAAACCATCACCAACCGCCACGGCCGCCAACTCCACTACCTCCCCAACGCCCACGGCGACACCATGGCCACCCTCGGCCGCATTTCCACTCCAACCGGAGCAAGCGAGCCATTCTGAAATCCGCCTGCAGGATGATTTCCAAGCCTCTGCAAAACACTTGCAGGGGCTTTTTATTTGTCCTGGTCGCGTCCCAAAGTTGGACAAACCTACTGCGTACTGCCCATTTTTGCCCCGAAGTTGGACAAACCTTCAAAATCGGCCCCAAGGTCTCTTAACCCCTTGATTTTCGGCCTTTTCATGGCTTTTTAGCCCTTTTTCATTTTAGGACAAACCTCTTTGCGCAATTCACTTTTAGTCCGGTAACAAGCAGCTTTAGCGCGCGCAATCGAACCGAGCATGGGCAAATACGATGCCTGTCATAGCCGCCAAGAGCGTTGCCGTGATCTCCCCTGCTTTCGGCTCTTTCTTCGCAGGACCGCCCCCCTCACGCCATGACGTGGTGGCCGTGGCCGGGGATGAACTCGGATTGCGCGATCGGCGGCGGGTCGTCGAGGCTGATCGGGCGAAAGGGGATCCAGATGGGGTCGACAAGTGTCATGCCCGGTGACTTCGGGATGCCGTGGCGAAAGGTGCTCATCTGGCTTTCGACGAGGTCCACCGCGCGGCGGGCGACTTCCACGTGGTTCTGATCGATGCCGCCGTAGCGCCGCGTGCGTTCGTTGGCGTCGAGGGGCACGAAACGACAGGGTTGTCCACGTTCCCGCCCGTATTGCCAGGCAATGCGATCCAGGCTGTTCCAGTTGCTCATGATCGCATCGGGTCGGTAACGCTGTGCCCAATCGTGGATCTGCTCGTAGATGCGCCCCGGCTCGTGCGTATCAAAGACCAGGGGCGGGATGCGGTCGTCGGGGTCCAGGTGTCGCTGCCCGATCATGTAACCGGCGGTGAACAGGTTGCGGTTGTGCAACTCGTCGTGCTGTGCCACAGCCAGCCCCATCCTCCTCAGGCCGGACTCACGCAGATGACGCATCGCCATGCGCACGGCAAACATCTGGTTGCTGAGAATCGCGTCGAGGCACAGCTCGATGGGCAACAGGTCGATCTTGACGCCACAGTAAGCGTTCCAATCGAGATCGAGGTCCGTCCTCAATACGACGAAGGCGCCCAGGATGACACCGCGAATGCCGCGTGCTTTCAAAACGCGATCGAGGCTCTGTGAGGTCTGGTAATCGCGACCATACCAAAATGTTTCCAATTTGTAACCTAACTCTTCGGCCCGCTCACGTGCGCTTTTTGCCAATTGCGCGTGCACGTGGCTATCGCGCAGATTCTGGTCGTTTCTGAGATTAGTGATATAGGCCAGCGTTTGCTCTGAAGTACTGCCCTTAATCTGGCGCCTGTATACATGCAAAGCCCGCAGCGATGGATCCGGCCGATAACCCATCTGATCCGCGATATTGCGAATCCGTTCGCGTGTACATTCGGGAATGCTGGGATGACCACGCAAAGCGAGCGATACAGTGGTCTGGTGGACGCCTGCTCGCTGCGCAACGTCCTTCATGACCACTCGCTTACTGTTTTTATGGCTCATAAAAATAAGGGGGCTGATTCTTAAGAAAGAGTAACTGTGAGGTTGGAGTGATCGCCTGATTTTCCAACAGTGGCGACGTCTTCTCTTCAGCTCCGCAACCTCACTATCCCGGACTCATACGCCTCGATGCGTTCCCCTATTGAGTCCCGATGCGTGGCTATGAATAGGAGAGCTACACCTTATTCAATTCAAGTCAATCCCCCTTCTTACAAAACAGATGAGACACCTGTCACATTCTCTGTTATCGCTACCTATTGCCCTTTATTTAAGCGCTTCGCTCCTTTGGGCACAAGACGACGACGATCACCGTCAAGTCTATGAATTAAGCCCTTTTGCCGTCGAATCCACGGATGACGGCTATGCAGCCACCAACTCCATGGGCGGCACCAAGATGAACACCCGCATCAAGGACCTGCCTTTCGTCGTAGACGTCGTGACCGATGCCTTTATCCGCGACATCGGCGCCCAGGGCATCGATGAGATCCTCGCCTACACAGCGGGCGTCAACGTCGGGGCCGAGGGCGCTGGCGGCAGCCGCACGGACTACACCCTTACGATCCGCGGCTTCCCGGTGAATTTCTTCCTACGCGACGGCGTGCCGATCTACCGGGCGCCCAATTACGCGATGGTGGACCGGGTGGAAGTCATCCGCGGTGCCTCGGCCATCGTCTACGGCCAGACGCAACCAGGCGGCGTGGTCAACATCGTGACCAAGCAGGCCACGCTCGGCGACGACTTCGGCAAGTTCAAGTTTACGGTCGGCTCCTTCGAGACTTACGGCAGCCAGGTCGACTTCAACCAGACGCTGCTCGACGACAAGTTGGCCGTGCGCCTCTTCCTCTCGCGCGAGGATTCGGAAGCCGCCCGACCGGACGTGACGAACGAAAACTCCGTCTTTTATCCGTCCATCAAATGGCAGCCGTTTGAGGACACCACGATCACCGTCCATTACACGATCGACGATACCGAAAACACGGGTCTGCACGCCGGCCTGCCGCCCGACACCCAGGATGCCGAGACCGGGTTCGCCCGCCTCAACCGGCGCTACGGGGAGTTTTATGCCGGCCTCTCCCCTGATGAACAGGCAACCTACCCGGCACCGGACGAATTGGACAACGCCTGGATTGCCGGGCCAAACCAGAAGTTTCGCGACGACCCGTGGGACTACAATCCGACCGGCGGTGCGGGATTCTGGAACGCCTACAAAGAAGACCTGATCGTGAAGCTGAATCAGAACCTCTTCAAAAACGGCGACGGCCTCTTTCAGCGGGTCGATCTGCAGGCCTCTTACGCCCGCACCTTCGATCGCGTGCGCGGCAGCATCCCCACCATCGACTCCGGAGCGCCGCAAGGGGCCCGTGGGGCCGTCGTCGATGCCTCCAATGCCGCCGGCCCCTACGTCGACGGGGCCTGGACCGGACCGGCAGACGGACGCGAGCACCTGGGGGTCGACGCGGACACCGGCCTGCCCATCGGCTACGCGGCGCTCAATGGCTATTACTACGCGCTGGAGGAGGTCGTCGGCGCCCGCAATCTGGCGGGCTCGAACGGCTACTCACCGGGCGACCTCACGGCGGAGGAAAACGCGGGCTACCTCCCACTCGTCGGCCCCAATACCTACGCCTGGTTCCCCATGACCTTCCAGCTGGAAAACCTGAACCAGACCTACACCGCCGACCTCGTCAATACGCTCAACCTGGGCAAGGAGCACCGCGCGCGCATCCTCATCGGCGCGGAGCACAAAAACCTCAAATATTGGGATCCCAGCCGCAAGGGCGACCTGCCGCCCATCGAGGGAGACAGCGCGGCCGCCAAGATCCGCCAGCGCAACCGCACCGACGGCGCCTGGACCACCACCGCCTGGGGCGTCGGCGGCGTCGTGCACTTCCCCAACCTGCCGAATTGGGACTACGGCTTCGACGAGGACTTCAACCAAGCACCCGGCACCGTGTGGGGCGAAGGAGACAACCGCCGTCTGCGGGGTTACTACCTGTGGAATGCCGACACCGGCGCCCGCCGTACCGCCCATATCACAGGCGAGCAGATGGACGAAATCGTGGCCGATAACTACTTTGGGCTGACGCAGGAGGTGATCTCGACTTCGTTTTACACCACGGCGCAGGTCGACCTTTTTCGCGAAAAGCTGACGCTGCTCGCCGCCGTGCGCTATTCGGACATCGAGAAGCGCGACCGCCGCACGGCCCCCAACGCCGATAGCCCGGGCGTGGACGACTGGCCCCAGGAATACGACCCGGTCGTGCCGCAATACGGCATTATCTGGAACATTACGCCCGACCTGAACCTCTATGCCTCCTACGCCGAGAACTTCTGGTATGAGTGGTCGCGCAACGTCAACGAGCTCAACGAAGCGCCCCCGCCCAACGAAGCCCAAAGCTACGAAGTCGGCACCAAGTTCAGCCTCTTCAGCGGTCGCGTAACGGGTAACTTCGCCCTCTACCGCAGCGAATTCCAGAACGTCACCTACTTCGACTACCGCTTCAACCTCACGGAATACCGGCCCGATCTCTACCCGGCACAGCCCGACCCCGACAACCCGGGCGAGACGATCGACCAATACGGGCTCACGCAATTCGACGGGGTCGTGCAGAGCCAGGGCGTCGAGCTGATCCTGCAGACTCACCCCACCGAGGCGTGGGAGGTCGTCGGCTCCTATGCCTGGGTGGATACCGAGATCAAGGAGGCCCAGCCCTGGCAGGAGGGCGAGCCGCTGACGGGTGTGCCGGAGCACAACCTCAGCCTCTGGAATCGCTACACCATTGGCGAGGAACTGCCGCAGGTCGAAGGGTTGGAACTGGGTCTCGGCCTGATCTACAAAAACGCGACCTGGGTCGGGCGCGGCTTCTTTCAAGCCGGCCTCGAAGCGCAAAACTACGTCTGGAAGACGCCGGACTTCGTGCGCTTCGACGGCTCGATCGCCTACCCCTTCGTTTTCAACGGTGTCGCCTGCCGGGCTCAGCTCAACGTGAAGAATATCTTCGAACGCAAGAACTGGACGACGGACGCCACGCTCATCCCCGACGGCAACGGGCGCGAGTTTTTGTTCTCCGTTTCCGCCGCGTTTTAGTCGCCGTGTCTCCCGTCTCTCTTTGCACGGACACAGCGCCCTGATGTCAGCTCGCTAACCGCACAGAAAAGGACACAGAAGCCATGTGGCGCCCGTCGTGGGAATTCGGCGGGCGCCTTCTTTGTTGAGCGGTCAGCGCTGCCGGATTCGCTCCAGATAGGCGCAAACCATATCCGCCAGCGCCCCCGCGTAAGCCTTGATCTCGGCGTCGGTGCGCGGGCTCTCCGAGAACTGCTTGCCCACGCTGGTGAGCGTGGTCGCGATCAGCTCGGCCGCGACCGCACGGGTAGGTTCCGGCACTTGAGGCAAAGCCTCCTGCATAAACGTCTCGAGGATGCCCTCTCCGGACGCACGCGCCTCTTGCGCCTCGGGCGCATCGCGGTAGAGGGGCGCGGCGTCGTGGAGGGCACCCCGGATGGCGGCTTCCTCACACTCCGAGCGAATGAAGGCATGCACGAGCGCGATCAATCGCTCCAACGGCGGCTTTGAAGTGTCTTCCAAAATACGACGCAGCATTTCCGCGGTTTGCTGCCATTCGTCGCTTTGCAGACGAAAGAGGATCGCGGCCTTGTTGGGAAAATACTGGTAGAGCGAGCCCACGCTGACCCCGGCCCTCTCGGCCACGCGGGCCGTGGTGAAGCGTTGGGCCCCTTCCTTCGTCAAAACCTGAACCGCGGCCTCCAGAATGGCTGCCATGAGCTCGTTGGAGCGTTCTTGCTGCGGCTTTTTTCGCAGTGAAATCCGGGGACTGGGTGGATGACTCATGAGGGTGGGCCGAATGCGAATTGTAAACGTGACGGATTATTCGTATTCTAAACAGGTCCACAACACAATCCAACATCACTCTGATCCCAAAAACCGATGAGCACTTTGACTACCCTGCCACTCGCGCCGTTGCTGGAGAACCTCTTCCGCGAGTGCGCACGCTCCACGCCCGAAAACGACCCGGCCGTAGCTCAACTGCCCGCCGACGAGCTGGACCGACTGATGCACAGCAAGACCGACTACCGCGAGCTGTATGGAATGCTCAGCGATCTGCCACTCGAAGTCTCCCGAGAGACAGGTCGGTTGCTCTATATGCTCGCCCGCAGCTGCCGCGCGCGCTCGATCGTGGAATTCGGCACCTCGTTTGGCCTCTCGACCCTGCACCTGGCCGCCGCCCTGCGGGACAACGGAGGCGGCGCCTTGATTACGACCGAGTTTGCCCCCTCCAAGGTGGCGCGCGCCCGAGCCAATCTCGAGACGAGTGGCTTGATGGACCTGGTGGAAATCCGCGAGGGCGATGCCCTGCAGACGCTCGCCACGGATTTGCCGGAGACGATCGACCTGCTGCTGCTCGACGGTGCCAAGGCGCTCTATCCAGACATTCTCTCCCTGCTGGAAAGCCGACTGATACCCGGCGCCCTGATCGTCGCCGATAACGCCGATTACAGCCCGGAATACCTCACTTACGTGCGCACGCCCGCCAACGGATACCTCTCCGTCCCCTTCGCCGAAGACGTCGAGCTCTCCTTGCGCCTCGGCTAGCTCTCACTTCCAAAACAACACCCCATGTCATCCACCCAACGAACGGCTATTGTAACCGGAGCCTCCCGGGGCATTGGCGCCGCGCTGGCCCAACGCCTCGCTGCAGACGGCTTTCAGACCGTCGTCAACTACGTTTCCAACGTCGCCGAGGCAGAGGACGTCGTGGCGACGATCAAAGCAGCCGGCGGAAGCGCCCTGGCGATCCAGGCGGATGTTTCGGACGCGTCCGCCGTCGAGGCACTCTTCCTCGAAACCGAAGCCCGATTCGGTGCCGTGGACGTGCTCGTGAACAACGCCGGCATCGCCAAACAATCGCCTCTGGCCGATGTTACCGATCAGGAATTCCAGCAACTGATCGCAGTCAACCTCACCGGAACGTTCAACGGGATGCGCACCGGAGCCAAACGCATCCGCAACGGCGGTCGCATCATCAACCTCTCTACGAGCATCATCGGCCACTATCAGCCCGGCCACGGCGTCTATGTCGCGACCAAGGCCGCCGTGGAAGGTTTGACCCACGTTCTGGCCAAGGAACTGGGCGACCGTAGCATCACCGTCAATGCGGTTGCGCCCGGCCCCGTCGAAACAGAATTACTCTTCGCCGGCCGTTCCTCGCACATCATCCAGCGCCTGATCGACGACATCCCGCTCGGCCGCCTCGGTCAACCCGAAGACATCGCCCGCATCGTCTCCTTCCTCGCCAGCCATGACAGTGGCTGGATCAACGGACAAATCCTCAAGGCCAACGGCGGTCGGAATTGAGCGTGCGCAGACCTCCCCTCCAGTTCGGACGATTTCTGAAAAGCAGGGTCACGCCTCCCCGGTCTGGGCCCGACTGATCTCCTCCTTGGATTCGATGCGCCACGCCTCGGCCACTTCAGCGACGAAGACCTTGCCATCGCCCCTTTTGCCCGTATGCGCCGCGTCCAGAATGGTCCCGACCACGGTATCCTTCAGCTCATCAGCACAAACCACTTCTATCTTGGCGTGCGTTTCAAAGTCTACCATACGCAAGATGCCCCGACTACGCCCAAAGCCGGTTATGGTGTTAACGCTCACGCCACTCAGCCCCTGAACCTGGGCCAGAGCGTAGATGACAGGATCCAGTTGCTCCTTACGGATGTATGCCTTGATTTCTTTCATTGCACTTCCTGCGATTCGTTTTGGTTCCAGGGCCAACGACTCCGCCCGTCGCCCCCGTCATAGACTAAAACGCAGAGGCAAGGCTAACCCCTCAGAATATTTCGCCACCACCCCGTCGTAAGCACCCCGGTATGGGCTTGCCGTGCAACATCCGCATTCTGTTAAATTCCGTGCGATACACCTAAAAGGCATCATGTCTCGCGTTACCCTGAGCGATATAGCGGCTGAGCTTGGCGTCAGCACGATGACGGTTTCTCGGGCCATGCGGGATCAACCGGGGGTGGCGCACGAGATGCGCGAACGGATCAAAGAGACGGCGCAGCGGCTAGGCTATTGCCCCGACCCGGAAATGGGCCGCCTGATGCGCCACCTCCGGCGCGGAAGCAAGGCGCAGCTCAAGGCAAACCTCTGCGCAGTGACCAATTTTCCGCCGGGAGAAGAACCACGCTACAGCGCACGTCTCTGCCGATACGCGGCGGAACATGCTCAAGCCTTGGGCTTCAGGTTTTCGCTCATCCGTGTTTCAAGTGTGACGGGAGACTGGTCGGCCACGCTCCGCATGATGAAGGCGCGCGGAGTCGCAGGCGTTCTACTGTTGCCGATGGTCGGCCCCACGGAGCTGAGCGCGTTGGATTGGAGCGGCCTTTCCGTCGTCTCGGCGACCTCCAGTGTCACCCAGCCCCGTTTCCATGAAGTCGCTCCCAATCATTCGGCGAACGCCCGGCTCATGATCGATCATTTGGCCGCGAGAGGTTACCGCCGTATCGGTTACGTGGGATTGACGCCGCACGCGCAACGCACCCGCGAGGCGCTTCCCGCCGCCTTGGCCTGGCATCACGCACGCCACCAGGTACGGTGTGAGCCCTTGCTTTTCATGCCCGACGAGCCGATGCCCGACATCGTCGTGTGGGCCCAACGCGAGCAGCCGGAGGTCATTCTCGTGGGGCGCCCGCCGGATCAACCCGGCTTTCAACAGGCATTGGAGCGGGCGGGGATACGCGTGGCATGGGCCTTGGCGAACTCCCGCGCCTTCTTCGATTACGCCCCGGGGCTGGACGAGCGGGACGACCTCATCGGGGTTTGCGCCGTCAGCACGCTCTCCGATCTCTTCGTCAGAGCCGAACGAGGCATACCAGAGATCCCGACCTCGATCTCCATTACGGGCCAGTGGGTCGACCCTCAAGACGCGACGATGTTACGTTAACAAGCCGCGAGCATTGGAAGCGCCAGCAGCGCGCGTTTACATAGCTTCCATGCGACTCCTGACCCCACCCGGCGATGTCCCCAACATCTGGCTGCAGCTCTGGCGCGTGCTCTGCCTCTGCTGCTTCGTCCTGCCCCTTGCAGCGCAGGCCACCGCAGCGCCCTCCGATACGGCCCTGGCACAACCCGACCAGTCGGCAGCATACACGCAGTCCCTCAACGGCACGTGGCGCTTCAAGTATGTTCCCGGACTCCAGGCGGGCGAAGATGCAGCCTTCCACAAGCCTGCCTTCGATGTTTCCCATTGGGAGACGATCGACGTCCCGGGACATTGGGAGCTACAAGGGTTTGCCGAACCGAAATACGAAAGCGACGTCGAGGAAGGCCTGGGGCTTTATCGACGCACCTTTACCCTGGATGATTCCTGGAATGGCCGCCGTGTCTTTCTGCGCTTCGAGGGCGTGCTCTATGGATATTCCGTCTACGTCAATGGGCAGCAGATCGGCAGTTGGGCCAGCGGCTTCAACCAGGCCACGTTCGACATTACGGACGCGCTTTCCGCGACAGGCACCAACACCCTTGCCGTCCGCGTCACCACCCGGAGCAAGGGCTGGGAGTTCGATACGCTCGACGGGTGGGCGATTTCCGGCATTTATCGCGACGTAACCCTCTTTTCTCTCCCCGACGCCCATATCAAGGATTATACGATCCAGACCACGCTGCAGCCAGACGGTGCGGCCAAGCTTGAGCTAGATGCCGAAACCAGTGGCCAGGGCATGCTTTCCGGCCAGCTTCTGGACCCCGAGGGGCATACGGTCCAAACCTTCGACCTGCCCATCTCTGCAGACGGAGCGGGAGACACTATCTTTGTGGTAACCCACCCGGAGCTATGGTCCGCCGAGTTTCCGGCGCTCTACCAGCTAAAGCTCGCGTTCAAGGACAAGGAAGACGGCAGCATGCACCGGATCACCGCACCCGTGGGGATCCGACAGGTGACGATCGAAGACGGTGTCCTGAAACTCAACGGGACTGCGATCAAGCTCCGGGGCGTCAACCACCACGAGATCTGGCCTGGCGGACGCGTTTCCACCCCCGCCAACACCCGCCGCGATCTCGAGCTCATGCGAGCGGCCAACATCAACTTTATCCGCACCTCCCACTACCCGCCCCACCCGCGCCTGTTGCGCATGTGCGACAAAATGGGCTTTTACGTCCTCGACGAGGTGCCGTTCACCCACGGGCAAGAGCATCTGACCGATCCGACCTATCAGGAAACGCTCTATACCCGTGCACGTGCCACCGTCATGCGCGACAAGAACCATCCCTGCGTGCTGTTCTGGAGCCTGGGGAACGAGAATCCCATCAACGAGCTGGGCAACCGCGCAGGGGCCTACGTCAAGGAACTGGACCCGAGCCGTCCGATCATGTTTCCCACCATCGGCTCCTATTTTGCCCAAAACTACGAGCGCATGTCCGACATCCAGGATATTTACGCTCAGCACTACCCGCCGTTGCGTCGCGCCCGCGAACATGCCGCGACGCTGACGCGCCCGATCATCTTTACCGAATACGCCCACCAACGCGGCCTCGCACGAGCCGGGACCGCCGTGCAGGATCTCTGGGAGCTGTTTTACCACAGTCCTCGTATCGCGGGTGGCGCCATCTGGCTGTTTCAGGATCAAGGTATTTTGCGCACTGCAGATGCCCCCGACAGAGTGGAAGACGCCGATCTAAAGGTATGGCTCGATGAGCACCGCTACTTCGACACCCACGGCTTTTCCGGCATGGACGGGCTCGTCTACTCCGACCGGACGCCCCAGGTGGACTATTGGCTGGTGCGCAAGGTCTATTCGCCCGTCCAGATTGCGACCGATGTCCTCGAGGCCCGCCCTGGGGCGCAGGTCTTCTCCCTTGAAGTAGAGAATCGCCACGATTTTCGCTCCTTGAGCGGCTACACCCTCCACTGGTCCGTGCAAAAAAACGGGGTCGCGCTCGATCGTGGCGCGCTGCCGCTTTCCGCACCGGCAAAGCAAAAGGAGACCGTGGCGATCCCGACCTCGCTACCCGAGAGCATCGGAGCAGACGTTTGGACCTTGGAGCTTCGTTGCGAAGATGAAACCGGTCGCCAACTTTACGAACGTTCACTGCGCCTCGACTTCGGTACCGTTTCGGTTGACCGCCAAGTCGTCCTGCAGGAGGCGTTACCAGCTCAGGACCTCAAGCTCGACATCAGCAATGAACGGATCACGATTCAGCACCCCGACTATCAGCTGCGGCTCGACCGCAGCAACGGACAGCTCGAGCTTATCGGCCGCGATGGCTCAAGCCTCGCCTCGGCGTTCGGTCCCCACACCGGCCGTCACCCGACCATCAACGATCTGGGAAGAAATCGTGAGCGCGAACCCCGCCTCTGGCGCGGCAGTCTGCTCGAAGCAGTGCGGGACCTGAAGACCTCCGCCCGAAAGCTCCCCACCGGGATCGAAATCGTCGTCGAAGGCGATTATCCACGCCCGGGCGTGCCTGACGAGTCGGTGCGCGGCAGCTACCGCCTCCAGATCGCTCCGAACGGAACCATTGAAGTCAGTTACGCATACACCCCTGTAGACGCCACCGGGGAGATGCTCGAAGCCGGCTTTGCGCTCGCGGTGCCTGCAGCGCAATCGGAGCTTCGCTGGCTTGGCGAAGGCCCTTACGCAGGTTACCCCGGGAAGGACCATCACAACGAATACGGCCTCTTTCACCTGAATCGCGCCGACCTCTACTTTCCGGGTAATCGTCGGGCGGTCGAATTCGCGCTGCTGACGGCCCCCGCGGGCCAGGGAATCCTTTTTGCCGGCACCGACCTGGTCGTTGATCTCGAAAAGAAGGGCGGCCAGACGATTCTCTCTCACCTCTCCGCCGTGCCAGGCGAACGCAATGCCGAAGAGAACGGAGAAAACGTCGACCTCTCCTCACGCCTCCCAGCCGACGCTCTGACCTCGATATCCGGCTCCTTCACCCTCTTGCCGCTTTCCTCCACCTGGCCGTCTCCACTCGTCGGGTGGTTCGGGCGGCCGGGCCAACAGGTTCCCGTCTCGGAACCCTTCTGGCGCAGCTACGACCAATAGACAGAGCCTCGCTTTCTAGAAGCGGTTCCAAAACGTCAGCCTGCACATCGTTAGCATAATGTAGGCGATCATGAAGAATGCGTGGTAGAGGTGTAGGTGGTGCTCGTGGCGCACCAGCAGTCGGCGGAAGCTGCCGAACCAGGCGAAGGTGCGCTCGATCTTCCAGCGGTGCTTGTAGCGGCGTAGCTCTCGGCCGTCTTGAGTTTTTGGCCTGACGCGCCCCTTGCGATGGAGCACAATCAGGTCGAAGCCGTTGCGTTTGAGACGCTTGCGGTGCGGGTCACTATCGTAGGCGCGATCGGCGATCAGCTTGAGGCCCCAGGGTCGTCGAGCTTTGAGATGGTCGAGGGCGTCTTCGAGCAGCGTGATTTCGGCCGGGCTGGCGCTCGCGAGCCGACATGAAAGAGGAAGACCTTGGCCGTCTGCCACCACTAGCACTTCGTTCCTTTGCTGCGGTTGGTTTTGCCGACGGCGTCGCCCCCTTTCTCGCCGGGAAGAAGCTCGCATCCACGAACGCCTGCTCCCAGTCCACCAGCCCCTGCGTATCCAGTTCCTGTAAAAAGACTTCCCAAATCGTCTCCCACACCTCCAGCTCTTCCCCGTCGCGTAACCTGCGCCAACATATCGACGCGCTGGGAAGCTCCCTGGGCAGATCCCGCCAGCGAGCGCCCGTCTTCAAAACCCAGAGAATGCCTTCCAGCACCTCCCGGTCGTCGCAGCGCAGCCGCCCCGTCTTCGCCGGAGGCGGCACATGCTTGCTGATTTTATCCCATTGACCGTCAGTGATAAAGCGCTTGATATGGTTCACGCCTCAGCCATTTTAACGATCCACCGCAGAGTATAAGCTTATTCTGCGAGTTTTGAAACCGCCTCTAGGCACTATTTCAAAGGCCGGTTGCCATGGTGGCAACGAACTTCTTCATGCTGTCCATTACATAGCCTGACAAGTCGTACATCCAACCATGTGTCGTAGCGAAGCCGGGCGAGAAGTCAACGGTGGAGCGAGGTTGAGGAGGGGAAACAGGACGTGGAACTGGAGAGGTCTTTGCCTAGGTGCGTCGGGTAGATAAGTTTGGGTCCCAAAGCACTAACAATCGAAGATGCTGGCGGATGCTTCATCTATTATTTTTGCGGTAGCTGCCATGCGTTCCTCCACTATTTGATTGGGTCAAGGGGCAATAACCAGCACAACCCTGAAAGGCAATTCTCTGTCTTCATGCTTTTGTTGTATCATAAGACGGGCATTTTGCACTTTCCAGAGAGATAGCCAAGCGGCCTCTTGATCATGTGGAAAACCTCGCGCTGCAGCGCCATCACTAAAAGCTGGCTTGCCGATTACGCTTTCGAGTTCCTTAGTATAATACATAAACTTGTGATAGAACTCATCTCGCTTATTGTGGTAGGCAACAATATCAAGCGAATCTGTCTCTAAAAACACTTCTAAATTAATCTCAATTGCAAAACATTCACTATTCTCATGATAGACATTCAGCTCCCAACCGCACTCGTGCTGGTAATCATTACGACCTGAAACTCGTTTTACTTCCACGAGCCCAAGCTGCATCATTACCGCGTGAACCTCCTCTAAACGCCAAGTCCATTCAATGAGGGACAGAGAATAAACAAATTTCTTAAGATTTTTCATATTAATTTACATCCCATTACCTGGGGTATACCAAACTCGAAGCGTACCATTTTCCATCTCCTCTGGAAAATGCTGTCTAAGAAGCTTTTCAAAATGCTCCCTTCCTTTTTCGCTAGACAGGATGTACATAACACCCTTGCCACCAGTTTCCTGATTTAGAAGCAAATATTTACCCGCTTGGTCAAGTAAATTTTGCTCCGAATAGAAGGCATGCTGGGGATTATACGGGGAAGAACCCCACGTAGCATCCGTTCCGGTCCACTTAGCCTCAAGATAATAACCACCACTAGTTCCATCTACTCCCATCATCCGCCCATTTAATCTCCAAATTTCTTCGTAGCCCTTCCCGGTAATGAAGCGCTGATATCGAACCCAGGGATTCTCAAGATCTGGCAGGTTGCGCGAGCCGGCGTAAGTCGCACCTGAATTTTCTAAATAATCGTTCAGCTCTTGCTCTGCCAAGCGAGGGCTACTCCCAAACGTCCCAAGATACCTATTCCAGGCCGCGCGATCTGAATCATTGCGGATAGTAAAATTCCTCCGCCTCTCAAGAGGCAACGGACGCATAGGAACGTCCCCTCCTCCCATCGGGGTAGGGTAAAGCAGAAGAAACGGGAGAGCAAGTGCGTTAAGAAGCTGTGATCCCAGGACCCTTGGGGCCGACCTAAGAGCAGAGCCGGAATTCCGAACGATAAAAGAACTGTTTTGCATCAGCGAAGGAGCACTGACGAAGCCTACGACTGGCGCGGCTTGATATATCTCGCTAGACGGTTGAGCTATTACGGTCGTCGGAGAGATAACAATGTGTGGGCTTTCGTTCGCGACGGGAGCATCCCACCCCTCAGTCGGCAGGCCGATGCCAGTATACATTCAAAATCATAGCTGGGGTAGCTCCCATCACCTCCACCGTTGCCACCAATATTACCATAACTACCGGGCATACCGAAATCGATGCTCGGATTCCAATAAGCTCCTCCACCGCCACTCCCGCTACTCGAAGTATACGTAGCATACCCCGTGGGATCCGTGGCGGAGAGGGGGCGGTTTTCGACGTAGCTGTAGCGGTTGTAGGATTCGGAGAAGGAGGGATTGCGGATGAGCGGGTCGGGCGAGAGGGTGCGGCCCAGGAGC
>Ga0163227_100041_pt1 | contig 53799 bp, 40 predicted proteins | sample MSEWel2016_09_14_2_FD_113148 | JGI IMG/M metagenome (GOLD analysis project Ga0163227, IMG submission 113148) | Subsurface microbial communities from deep shales in West Virginia, USA - MSEEL Well Study Marcellus 5H_2016_09_14 ...
AATTAGGGCAACCGCAGATAAAATTGATGAAGGAAATAGTAAATTATTTTCAAGTCACTTTTATCGAGGACGCCTGAATTTAGCAGGCAGTTGAACATCGTAACAGATAATTTATGAATAAACTAGGTTAGAGAGCAAATTAAGATTTGAGCTTTTCCTTTGTTATTTGATTCCGGTTGACAAGGTGAGAAGGTTACATGTTTTTGTTGGCACTTCCATGCAATAGGCAGAGGCTGTCCCTGCTTCTGCTTCCCTCAATTTTTATTATCTTCGCGCTACATCACCACAATCATCCGCTTTATGAAGGTCTGTATTGCCGAGAAACCCAGTGTTGCCAGAGAAATTGCACGTGTGTTGGGAGCCAAAAACCAACGCGACGGCTATTATGAAGGAAATAATTTTCAGGTAACCTGGACTTTCGGGCATCTGTGTACACTTAAAGAACCGCATGATTACACGCCCGATTGGAAACGCTGGCGGATGCATTCCCTGCCCATGGTTCCTTCCAAATTTGGGATTAAGCTACTGAGCAATCAGGGAGTGGTGAAGCAGTTTCGCACCATCAGTCAGTTGGTGGAGAAAGCCGATGAGGTAATAAACTGCGGTGATGCCGGCCAGGAGGGAGAGGTGATTCAACGATGGGTATTGCAGAAAGCAGCTTGTAAATGTCCGGTAAAACGCTTGTGGGTATCTTCTCTGACTGAGGATGCCCTGAAGGATGGTTTTGCCAAACTACGTGATGCGAAAGAGTTTGACAGACTTTATGCCGCCGGTAGCATGCGGGCCATTGGCGACTGGCTGCTTGGAATTAATGCAACTCGGCTCTATACCCTTAAATATGGTCAGCAGGGACAGGTGCTCTCTATCGGACGTGTTCAAACCCCTACGCTGGCGTTGATTGTTGATCGTCACAAGGAGATTGAGAATTTTGTACCACAAACATATTGGGAACTTAAAACGACCTATAAAGAGGTGGTTTTCTCAGCTACCAGCGGAAAATTCTTTAAAAAAGAGGAAGCGTTGGAAGCCATGGAGATTATTAAGGATAAAGAGTTTGAAATAACCGATTTTAATCGGAAAAAGGGAAAAGAAGCGCCTCCGCGTTTGTTTGACCTGACTGCTTTGCAGGTTGAATGTAACAAGCGGTTTGGTTTTTCGGCTGATGAAACCCTTAAATTGATTCAGGCTCTTTACGAAAAGAAAGCCACCACCTATCCGCGTGTGGATACCACTTACCTGAGTGATGATATTTATCCTAAAGTTGCATCAACACTCAAGGGGTTGAAACCATACGAATCATTGACCGCCCCGCTTCTTGATAAAAAAATCAGGAAGTCCAAAAAGGTGTTCGACAACAGTAAGGTCACTGATCACCATGCCATCATTCCCACCGGTCAGATTCCCCAGAACCTCAGTCGCAACGAAAAAATGGTTTTTGATACCGTCGCTCGTCGCTTTATTGCTGCTTTCTGGCCCGATGCCACCATCTCTACCACTACGGTGGAGGGTAAAGTGGAGAAGGTGAAGTTTAAAACATCCGGTAAGCAGATTGTGGATCCCGGATGGCGCGAGGTGTATAAAAAGGATTCGGCAGGTAAGAAACCGGGCGACGACAATGTGCTTCCGGATTTTGAGAAAGGGGAGATGGGGCCGCACACACCGGATCTTCAGGAAAAGGAAACGCAGCCTCCTAAGCCTTATACGGAGGCCACTTTGCTTAGGGCTATGGAAACAGCCGGTAAGCAGGTGGATGATGAAGAGTTACGTGACCTGATGAAGGAAAACGGCATTGGACGGCCATCTACCCGGGCAGCCATCATTGAAACTCTTTTTAAAAGACGATATATTACCAAAAATCGTAAGAGTCTGTCCCCTACAGTTACCGGTATTCAACTTATCGACAGTGTGAAAAATGATATGCTTAAGTCTGTGGAATTAACCGGTTTATGGGAGAAAAAACTCCGTGACATAGAGCGTGGTAACTATGATGTAAAAGCTTTTATGGAGGAGATGAAAGAGATGGTTGCCGGCGTGGTGCAGGTGGTGAAGAACGATCGTTCGGCACGAAAAATTGAAGTGACTGAGGAGCAGAAAAAGGCAGCTGCTGCCAAAGAACAGGCTCAAAAACAGGAATCCAAAAGTGAAGCTGCTGATGATAGTAAGTTGTCTTGTCCCCGGTGCGGTGAAGGAAAAATGGTAAAGGGGAAGAATGCATGGGGATGTACCAGATACCGGGAGGGGTGTAAAACAATTATTCCATTTGAGTATCTTAACAAGGTGCTGACAGATAAACAGGTGGAGGCTTTGCTGATCAAGGGAAAAACTCCCTTGATAAAAGGGTTCGAAGTGGAGGGGGAAAAGGTGGATGGGAAATTATTACTGGATGATAACTACCAACTCCGTCTGGAGAAAGATGAAACACCGGTATGGAAATGCCCCAAATGTGGTCACGGGATAATAATAAAAGGAAAAAATGCCTGGGGCTGTAACCGTTACCATGAGGGATGCCGGGTGCTTATTCCGTTTGTTTTTATGGATAAGAAATTGACCGATAAGCAGGCTGGTGACCTTGTATTGAATGGCAAAACAAATGTGCTGAAAGGATTTAAAACTCCCGATGGGACAGAGAAAAAAGGGCGTATTACCTGGAATGATAGTTATCAACTGGTTTTGGAATGACCAGGTTTGGCGGATTTCAATCCGCCGTTTTTTCTTTAACTGCGGATCGGCGCTCAGTTTTGCTGCTTTGTTTGCCAAAGATTCCGCCGAACCTGATTAATAAAATTTATCCTTTCTTTTCCTGAAAAACAAAATTTGTAATTTTCAGCTGCTCCCCGTTTTTCCATCTGTATGCTGCCAATAGTCCGCCATTGGCTACACAATTGTCCACGCAACAGACATTGGGTGATGGAAGCATTCGATCGGAGGGCATACAATAATGTCCCACAAAAACAGGTACCTCTTTTTCGGTATAAACCTTAAACGGAAAAAGTATTTCCGGAGGTACGGTATAGGTGGGCAGCGTAAACTTGTTGCCGTAGCTGATTTCCTTAAATGTTTTGCCCGTCGGATCCTGCCACCAGCGAATACGGAAATTGGTGCGCCTTATATTTCGATCGTCTTTTATTATGAGGTCGTGTGGCAGGTTGATCTCAATACCCCGGGTGGTTTGCCTCACTGCTTCGGCAAACGGGGAGTCATGGTCAAATATCTTTTGTAAAAGTTTTTTGGTGAGTTTCTTGTTTTGGAGTTTTTCGTTAATTATGCTCTTGTTATGGTCGGACCAGTAGGCATGAGTTACTTTAAATGTTCCGAAATCAAGAAAAAAAGGCAGGCGTCGTATCCATTTCAGATCATCTTTTAATAATTCTTTCTCATAGAGATATTCCTGCTTAATGCGGTCCATTATTTTTTTGTTGGAACCGGTAGCCGGTTTAAAAGTTTTACCCTCATCATTCTTTGTAAAGTGACCTATGACATTGAGTTCATGGTTCCCGATTACTGCATATCCGGTTTGGTTTTCTACCATTTTTCTGATGATGGAGATGGTGCGTCGGGTTTCTGGTCCGCGGCAGGTGAAATCACCCACAAAAACAGCTTTGCGTTTGTCGTGGATATAAACTCCGTTTATTTCTTTGTAGTCCAGTTGCTTCAGCAGAGCTGTTAATTCCTCTGCATACCCGTGGACATCACCTATTATGTCAAAACCTTCCGGTTTAGGTAATTCTTCACCGGAGACTTTGGTGCCATCGATTGTCTTTGAGATCAACTTTGTTATCATAGAGCAAATATAAAATGTTCTGTTGTTTTGGAAAATATTAGATGAATAAGTTTATTCTGCTTTATTGATTTAGTCGATCTTTGATTCATGAGTTGTCGCCTTTCCCGGATATTTCTTCTTCTTTGTTTTGAACAAAGCCCGGTCTTCATCTCTTTAAAACAATAGAAAAATAAAATGTGTTACAGTTGTGTTAGTCTGGTCTGAAATATGAAGAAAAAAATAAACTGGGGAATCATCGGGTGTGGTAATGTAACCGAATATAAAAGTGGTCCTGCATTTAATAAAGTGGAGGGATCAAATCTGGTAGCAGTGATGCGCCGTGATGCAGAGTTAGCTAAAGACTATGCACATCGCCATAATGTGCCTAAGTGGTATAGCAATGCGGATGATTTGATTAATGATAAAGATGTTAATGCCATCTATATAGCTACTCCGCCTTCCAGTCATGCCATGTATGCCATTAAGGCGATGAAAGCCGGCAAACCGGTGTATGTGGAAAAACCCATGGCAGCCACTTATGAGCAATGCCGGGAGATGAATGCCGTAAGTAAAGAGACGGGAGTTCCTTTGTTTGTGGCTTATTATCGTCGTACGCTTCCGGGGTTTCGAAAAGTGAAGACATTAGTTGAAGATGGTACCATTGGCCGCCCCTTGCTGGTAAATATTATGTTGGTACGGCCGGCTTCTCCTGCCGAAAGCGATAAGGATAGCCCCATCTGGAGGGTGCAACCCGATGTTGCCGGAGGAGGTATTTTCTACGATCTGGCTTCTCATCAACTTGATTTTCTTGATTTTTTGTTTGGTCCGGTGAAAAATGTCTCCGGATTAGCACGGAATTTCGGTCATCTGTATAAAGCTGAAGATACTGTGGTGGCTCAAATGGAGTTCGAAAACGGAGTGCTTGGTTCAGGAACCTGGAGTTTTGTGAGTGATCATTCATCTAAGCGCGATGTCATCGAAATTATCGGAACCAAAGGGCGCATTGAGTTCTCAACTTTTGGGCATGAACCGGTTTTGCTCTTTAAAGAACGGGATTTTCTTGAATTTCCATACATTAATCCCGAGAATATCCAATACAATTTGATTCAGAATGTGGTAGATGCTATTCGTGGAGATACAGAATGCGTTAGTACCGGTATCACGGCCGCACGCACCAATCTTGTGATGGAGAAAATTGTGTATTAGGAGTGGTGGATTCTTTGGAAAGCAAAGAAGCAAGGCTGAGCGCCGATCCGCCGTTTCAGGTTCAGCGGAATCTTTAGGTTTGGCGGATTCCAATCCGCCATTTAAGGTTTGGCGTACTCCAATCTCCCGTTTCAGGTTTGGCGGATTCCAATCCGCCATTTCTGCATGGCGAACAGCACACCGCCAACAGGAGCGTGACTTTAACGAGAAGGCGGACAGGAGTCCGCCAAACCTGTTACTGTATCGGGAACTTATTCCGTCCAATCAATATAATCTTTATGACACCAGTCGCCAGGCCAATTTGCCCAATGTTTACAAAGGCCAGCTTTTACGGGGTTATTCAGCGTGTAAACAATTGCATTTTTTAGATGATTTTGATCTCGGATAGTGGTATCAAAACTTTCTTTTTGCCACAATCGTCCATTCCTGTTTTCGCGGAGGTTGATTCTGGATGCGGTGTATTTCTTTACAGAACTTAATACGTCCTGAAGATATACCGTTTGATTAGTCATGTCAGTTGTGTTAACCCCAATAACCCAATGTATGTGATTTGGCATAATTGAAAAGGCAAAATTTGAGATTTTATTTTTCTCCCAATAGAATAGAGATTCTTTGATTAGGTCTGTATAAACTTTCTTGGATAAATCCACTTCAGATTTTCTTTGTGCATCCAAAAATTCATGAAAGGTTTTCAGTTTTTTTCTGCGTATTTGGTTGTATTGTTTCTTCAGGTAATCTATTTTAGATACTTCGCCCTCTTTTTTACGAGCCTGTTCAATCTTTGTTTTTGCTGATTCAAGTTGTAAAGAATATTTTTCGAATGCATGAGCAGGAATGGCATTTTTTAAACTCCACGTTATGAAAAAATCTTGTCCGGGAGTATGAAAATGAGGAAGTCGATGGCGGTATTGTTCTTTTTTCATGATGGGAAAGGATTTTTCGTATATGAAAATAGTGATTTTAACAAAAGAAGTCAACTCTTGCGTGTAGGATTCAGGTGCGGCGAATTCCAATCCGCGGTTTCAGGTTCAGCGGACTCTTTAGGTTTGGCGGATTCCAATCCGCCATTTAAGGTTTGGCGTACTCCAATCTCCCGTTTAAGGGTTGGCGGATTCCAATCCGCCATTTCTGCCTTTCTTTAGATTTTATTATTCCATAATCCCATATATTTTTCTATTTTTGCAGCAAAATTAAAACCTGAAGAAGGATGTTTGAGAATCTATCGGATAGACTGGAACGGTCGTTTAAGATATTGAAAGGTCAGGGTACGATCACGGAAATTAATGTGGCCGAGACCCTTAAAGATATTCGTCGTGCGTTGCTGGATGCCGACGTCAACTTCAAAACTGCTAAGTCTTTTACCGAAACGGTTAAGGACAAAGCCATGGGACAAAATGTGCTGAATGCTGTGAAGCCACAGCAGATGATGGTAAAGATTGTTCATGATGAGCTGGCAGATTTGATGGGCGGAAGCTCCACCGATATCGAACTTAAAGGAAATCCTGCCGTTATTCTGATTTCCGGTTTGCAGGGATCGGGAAAGACAACTTTTACCGGAAAACTGGCCAATCTCATCAAAACCAAGCGAGGCAAGCAGCCTTTGTTGGTGGCCGGTGACGTTTACCGTCCTGCTGCGATCAACCAGCTTCAGGTGCTGGGAGAACAGATTGGAGTTCCGGTTTATACCGAAGAGGGAAATACCGATCCGGTGAAACTGGCCAAAGATGGTATCAAAGAGGCCAAGTCTAAAGGCCACGATGTAGTCATCATCGATACCGCCGGTCGTCTGGCTATTGATGAGGAGATGATGAACGAAATCTCTGCCATCAAAAAAGCTGTGAATCCACACGAGACGTTATTCGTTGTGGACTCCATGACCGGTCAGGATGCCGTAAATACCGCTAAAGAATTTAACGATCGTCTGGACTTTGACGGGGTGGTGCTGACCAAGCTCGATGGTGATACCCGTGGTGGTGCTGCCATTTCTATCCGGAGTGTAGTCGATAAGCCCATTAAGTTTGTTGGTATGGGTGAGAAGATGGATGCACTGGATGTGTTCCACCCCTCACGTATGGCCGACCGGATTCTGGGTATGGGTGATATTGTTTCGTTGGTTGAAAAAGCTCAGGAACAGTATGATGCCGAAGAGGCTCAGAAACTGCAGAAAAAAATTGCTAAAAATCAATTCAATTTCGACGATTTTCTGAGTCAGATTAAGCAGATCAAGAAGATGGGTAATCTGAAGGATCTGGCTGCCATGATTCCCGGAATGGGAAAGATGCTGAAGAATGTGGATATTGACGATGATGCCTTCAAAGGTGTGGAAGCCATCATTTCATCGATGACGCCTGAAGAGCGTCAGCAGCCCACACTGATTAACGGAAGTCGTCGTAAAAGGATTGCTACCGGTAGCGGAACATCCATTCAGGAAGTCAACCGGCTGATGAAGCAGTTTGAAGATACACGCAAAGCGATGCGCATGATGACACAGGGGAAAAACCTTTCCCGGATGATGAGTAACCTCCCCATGGGAAAATAAAATATTGAAAAAGAGAAGCCGTGCTTGTTGCGACTTCTCTTTTTTGTTTTAAATCAATCCAAAGCTATGCAATTACTCGACGGAAAAGCAACAGCCCGCAGCATCAAAGATGAGATTGCTGATGAGGTACAACTGATGAAAAAAGGAGGCCTTCGGGAGCCTCACCTGGTAGCCGTTTTGGTTGGACACGATGGAGGCAGCGAAAGCTATGTGGCCTATAAAATTAAGGACTGCGAAGAGGTCGGTTTTAAATCGTCACTGATTCGTTATGAAGATGATGTGACCGAAGAGGAATTGTTGAAGTGTGTGGATAAGCTGAATAATGATCCTGATGTGGATGGCTTTATTGTCCAGTTGCCATTGCCAAAACATATTTCTGAAGAAAAGGTAACGCTGGCTATTGATCCTGCTAAAGATGTGGATGGCTTTCATCCACAGAATGTAGGACAAATGACTATGGGGCTGCCGGCTTTTGTATCCGCTACTCCCCAGGGAATTATGGAACTTATTAAGCGATACAATATCGAAACTTCAGGAAAGCATGTGGTTGTTTTGGGGCGTAGCAATATTGTAGGTCGTCCTATGAGTATATTGCTTTCACTGAAGAGTAATCCCGGCAATGCTACGGTTACTGTATGTCACAGTCGCACCAGGAATCTGAAAGAGATTTGTCTGCAGGCAGATATTCTGATTGCCGCTTTGGGAAGTCCTCATTTTGTGACCGCTGAAATGGTGAAAGAGGGCGCAGTAGTGATTGATGTTGGTACCACTCGTCTGCCTTCCGATAAAACCAAATCCGGCTTTAAACTTACGGGAGATGTGGTGTTTGATGAAGTTGCTCCCAAGGCCGCTTATATCACTCCTGTTCCCGGAGGCGTAGGCCCGATGACACGGGCTTCTTTACTGATTAATACCCTGAAGGCTGCAAAAAGCAGAATGTAACTTTGAATTAAGAATCCTCCTTTATATTTGACAAAAACCGGATGTTCTGTAGAAGGACATCCGGTTTTTTACATTTCGTTAATTATAGCAATTATATCTTTACGACCTTTCCGCCAAAGGTCTCTTTCGTGTTCATTTTCTCTGGTTCTCCAAGGTATTCAATTGTGCCTCCTGTTCCTGCCTTGGCATCAAGAAGTTTTGTGGCTTTAACGGTAACAATACCTCCGGTGTTGGCGGTGACATAGGCTTTATCTACTTCAAAATTTTGTCCCTGAAGTTTTCCTCCTGTGGTGGCTTTTGCTTCCAGGCTTTTGGCATATCCTTCCAGGGTTATTCGTGCTGCCGAAACATCAGCCTCTACTGAGGTGACGTCCAGATTCAGGTCAATCACGCTATCCAGTCCTGCATTAAGAATAAGAACTTTCCCCTGCAGTACTTCCTGATTGTCAACCGAAGAACCTGATCCCAGGGTGATTTCACGGATATCCTGATAGGTCAGATAAACTTGTACCGATACATCCTGGTAGATGCGGGTTCTCATTTTAATGGTAAGTTCATTTTGGTCGTTTTCGATGATAACATCTGACAAGGGAGCGTTTACAATATTAATTTCGGCCGATGGTTCATCGCCTTTTATCAGTGTCACATTAATGCCTTTACTCACTTTAAGTTTGCTAAAATTCCTGATGGCACGGGTCTCTTTCTCGATTTGTGCTTCATCCACAGTTCTGGTTTCTTCTTCCTGTGCAAAAGCGCCAAAAGAAGTAACGATAATCATTAGAATAATTAATAATGGCTTCATGTTCAAAAATATTTATGTTTGAGTGTTGATATTAAAATTAAAATATTCCCATGGTATATTTCTCAGTAAATCCATAAAAACAAAAACAGTGCCGAATTAATATTAATTGGTGCTTTATAGACAGATTCTAACTATAGTCTGTCCATAAACTAGCAAAATTTGTTTTTTGTCCTGTTTCTGGTCAGCAAGTGCCAATTTCCAGGCTTGCGAAGCCGTCAAAAGCGGAGTTTACTAATCGTAAATGAGTATTTTGGCGGCAAGCGTAGCAGCCTGCCCCGATCCTTCGGGGACGCAAGTGGTACTTTATGGACAGAATCTAATTAAACAACTCTTTTATTTCATCAGCACTCATCTGACTCAGCGGGTTCGTTGTATTAACGAATGCTGCTGCCAGTTTGTTTTTCTTTTCCTGCAAAAGAGCGATTTTTTCTTCTATGGTTTCGGTCGAAATGAAGCGATACACAAAAACGTTTCGTGTTTGTCCTATTCGGTGAGCACGATTGATGGCTTGTGCCTCCGCAGCAGGATTCCACCATGGATTCAGCATGAATACATAGTCGGCTTTGGTGAGATTGAGGCCTACTCCTCCTGCTTTCAGTGAAATCAGGAATACTTTTACATTATCGTCCTTATTGAACCGGTCGATGACCTTGTCTCTTTTCTGGGTGGAGCCTGTTAATTTGGCGTATTCAATTTTTCGATTTTTTAATTCGGCTTCCAGTAGCTCCAGATCTTTTACAAAAGAGCTGAAAATCAACACGTGGTGGTGTTCTGAGATGATGTTTTCCAGCGATTCTATGATCTGATCAAATTTACCCGAACTGCCTTGATAATCAGGATCTGTCATTGCCGGATGGTTGGCCAGCTGGCGGAGACGCGTAAGGGCCTGAAGGGCCATGATCGCCTGTTCGTTTTGTCGCATGCTGTCGAATGATTGCAACAGATTGTTGCGAATTCCACTTTTTTCACGGTCGTATATCTTCTTTTGTTCCGATGACATGTCGCAATAAACTACCTGTTCCATGATAGGCGGCAGGTCCTTGGCGACCATTTCTTTGGTTCGTCTGAGCAGGTATGGATTGATGATTTTTTGAAGATGGGCCTCTTTTTCTTCATCTCCGTTTTTAGTAATAGGGGTTTCGTAATATTTCTTGAAAAAACCAAGCGATTTAAGAATCCCGTGATTTACAATATTCATCTGAGCCCATAGATCGGTCAGACTATTTTCGATAGGGGTACCGGTCAGAGCCAGGTAATGGCTTGCCTTTATTTGACTAACAGCCTCATAGCCTTTAGATGAGGGGTTTTTTATATTTTGGCTTTCGTCAAGTATCAGGTATTTCCAGGGCATCTGTGTAAAATATTCCACATCGTTGCGCAGAATTCCATAGGTGGTGATGACCACATGGTAATGACGCAGGATTTTCCACAGCTCTTTCGATCTGGCACGATTGCTACCTGTGTAAATGTATGTCTTCAGCGATGGGGCAAATTTTTTAATTTCATTGTCCCAGTTGTGCACCAGAGAAGTGGGCATAACAATGAGCGATGGTGGAAGTCCTGATTGGTTAAAACCATCGATGTGTGAGTCGAATAGGGACATTTGTCCAGCCGGATCTGGAATGGATTGGTTTTTATTGGATTGATAAGTGTTGAGTAGGAGTGTGATGGTTTGTAAGGTTTTACCTAGTCCCATATCATCAGCCAAAATGCCCCCGAAGTTGTTCTTTTTCAGAAACTCCATCCACTGAAAACCTTCAATCTGGTAGGGTCGGAGTTGAGCTTTTAGTCCGTCCGGCAGCGGCATGGTTTCATATTCCGAAATCTGTGGCAGTTCGGGGGTCGCAATTCCTGCAATTTTTTCATTCTTCAGCTCTTCAAGAAGGTGATAGTACGTTTTTGGAAGCTTGAGGTTCTCCTTGTCGGTCTGCCCAAAATTGAATAAATCGGTATATCTTGTGAACCATTCCCGTGGGATTATGAAAATGGTTCCATCCGGAAGTTTGAAGTGTTGATCATTGTTAAGAATATTTTTGCGGAACTTTACAAAAGGAATCCTAAAGGGAGGAATTTCCACAACACTTTTAAGATCAAACCAATCCGGATCTTCAGTTCCTGATTCAAAAGTCAGTTTTGCAGGTGCAATGTTAAACGCCTTTTCGTCAAATTGGAGAACTGGTTTAATATTATTCTGATCTAATAACTCTTTGTGGTCCCTGACCCACTCAATCAGGTTTTCAGGTCCTGCGGGCGTATTGTTTTGCTTATCCGCCGGGTGCATAAACGAAAAATCTTCGGAAACAATGAGTCCGTTTTTCTCCAGGAGGGCAAATACATTTTGTTCTGTTTCAAAGTCGCGGGGAAAACGTCTGAAGATGTATCGCCCGTTTTCTTTCAGCAAATCCACGAAAACACTGGTTTTACGATTTGGGCTGACTGTTCGGTGTCCATAGGTGAATCTGAACCTTAGTACAGATTGCAGAGCCAGGTTTTTTTCCAGGTGGAGCTCGGTTGAGGGGCGATCTTCTATGTTTTGGATATCAAACCCTGAACCTTGTACATCGAAAAGCTCTACCACGTTACTTATGAATTTCTCCATGTACGTGTCAATAACGCGCGCTCCTTTTAGGTGAATGTACTCTTTTTCCCTGAATGGTTTAAGTTTACCACTGTCAAAGTTTGAGAAAAAGAAGATGCGTTGGCCGCTTTTCAGGACTGCCGGGTCGTTGCAGATGATTTCCACCTCTTTGTTGTGAAAAGTAAAGTTTTCTCCCCCCTGTTTAAACCGTAAGCCATAATGCATTTCATCCCCTTCAATATCTACCCGGAAAACTGGTTTACAAGGGGTGGAGGGAATTTTAAGCTTGTCGGTGGAGTAGAGGTTGCTGTACCCCGATTGCTTAAAGTAGGCCTCGGTTTTTGATTGGGAGAGCATGAGCACCAACTGGTACATTTTCTCTTCAATATGAGGACGGATGCGTTCGCTTAAAAGCTTCGGTGGAATGTTGTTTTTAAAATTCCGAAGACTGTCCTCACGGCTGAACTTTTTGAAAAGCTCCTTGTCGGAGATGGTATTCAGCAGTGCTACAATTTCTTTTTCATCATCATTGTATGCGGAACCGTTTTTCTGAATATGTTCAGGAGTCACATGTTCAAGCAATTCAATGGGACTGTTTTCATGAAATTTTGCATGATAGGCTGTGGCAGCCAATCCTATATTTAGTCGGTTTGTAAAGACTACAATGAATGAATCCATTATCTAAAAAGTGCTTCTCAGGTTTTCAAAACCAACAAAAATAGCAAAAGATATGGGATGTTTGAGGCATAATCTGAATTTATCACAGATTATTGGGTGCCAATACTTCCGTTTCTGTTAAGTTGCGTACGTAATAAAGCAATCTCTTTTCTCACAAAAAGTTTTCCGTACACTAATGTTTTTGAGATTTGAAGCAGGTAAAGCGGAAATGATGAAAAAAACAAAATAAACTAAAATATTATTTAGAATTATTCTAATTAAAAAGAAACAATTACTTTTGTACCGTGTTAAGTTAGATAGAAAAAGAAAGATATGCGTATGCAACATTTAATAATCAGTGCACATCCCAATGAGGGCAGTTTCAGTAATGCCCTGGTGGATGCATTAAAAAGAGATAGTGAACACAACGATGTTAAAGTTGTGGTAAGAAATTTATATGATCTGGACTTTAATCCCGTTTTGAGCTCTGAAGATCTGGCTAAAATAAAAAATGGAGAGACTCCTTCAGATATTGCAGAAGAACAGAGGATTATGGCCGAGTCTGATATCATATCACTGGTTTACCCATTGTGGTGGGGAAGTTTTCCGGCAATTCTTAAGGGTTACTTCGACCGCGTGCTTACCCATGGGTTTGCTTTTAAAGTAGATCAGGATGGTGCCCGGGGGCTTTTAACAGGGAAGAAGGCATTTTTGCATACTTCCATGGGGAACTCTGTAGAGGAGTACGAAAATAAAGGAATTCTGAAGGCCTTTCGTCAAATACACGGACAGGAAGTCTTTGGTTTTGTGGGTGTAGAAGTCGCTGGCCACATGTTTTACCCCAGGATTTCTGACTCATCGCCCGAAATGAAAAATAAATACATTGAAGAAGCTCTTGGTTTTTACAAAACCGTAATGCTTGATGAAGAGGTGGCGGATATTGTAACAAAATAACTCGGGATTTTTTGAATAATCAGTTTGCCCCGGTTGAGAGTGAAAACTCCGGCCGGGGTTTTTTATTGAGCTTATTTTGCCAATGATGCTGTCTTTTGTTTATTTTTGAAATGCCAAATTAGATAAAAGGAACCAAAAAGTTACAAGTTTAAGGGGCAGAAGAATAGCAATCAGCATTTACAAATGTGTTACTACTTTTCAAGGAATTTTTGCCTGATAAATGAAAATCTAATTTATACAATTAGTGCTTTGTAAGAGAGGCTGTTAAACTTTGATTTAGATTAGAGCAAATTGCAAGAGATACTTTGAGTATGGGATTCGACTCCGTGTGGCTTTAATAACCCGAATTTTTATCAACACAAAGATGCAAAAAGACAGTTACCAAACCATAAAACACCCGATCGAAGGGCTTTACAAAGAGAAGGGAAGCAAATTTCTGGCTTATGCCTGGCCTGTGCAGAATGAAGAAGAAATAACCAGACATATAGAGGATCTGAAAAAGAGGTATCACGATGCGCGGCATCATTGTTATGCATGGGAGTTAGGGGTGGATGGGATGAATTTCAGAATGAACGATGACGGGGAGCCCTCGGGAACTGCCGGCAAACCTATACTGGGACAGATACATTCTCATGAACTCACCAATATTCTGGTGGTGGTAGTTCGCTATTTTGGTGGCGTTAAGCTGGGGACGGGGGGACTCATTCAGGCATATAAATCGGCCACTGCTGATGCACTTGAGAAAGCCGGGAAAGTTGAGTTTACCATCGATAAATCATTTACCATTCGGTTTGCTTATGATCTGATGAATCCGGTTATGCGAGTGGTGGATGAGGAAAGGCTGAAGGTGGAAGAGCAAATTTTTGAGGCAGATTGCAGATTGACGCTTTCAGTAAGAGAATCTAAATATGAAGCCTTGGTTGATCGGTTTCAACAAACTTATGGAATTGACTTGTTGAAGACTGAAGATTAATTGTCTGGTAACTTTTGTAACTCTTTTCAATCTAATTGTTTAAAAATAAAATTATGAAGCCAACCTCCTTTTTATTGATTGTATGTTTATTTATTGGAGTGCTGAGTGCAGCAACCGGTCAGGAGAATCTCTATGAAAGCTATGATGTGACAGGTGATTCCGTCTTCTTGTCCTGGGCAGAAGGACCTGCTGTGGGACCGGATGGGGTTCTTTATGCAGTCAACTATAAAGAAAATGGAACCATAGGGTATGTCGAACCGGATGGAACGCACGGTTTGTTGGTGCGATTGCCACAGGGAAGTATAGGAAATGGCATTCGGCTTTCGGACCATGACCGGCTATTGGTGGCAGATTATACCGGGCATAACATTCTTGAGGTTTCTGTTTCGCGTAGGGAGGTAAAAGTGTTTGCACAGAATGATGGAATGAATCAACCCAACGATCTGGCTGTTACTGCCGATGGGATAATTTATGCCAGTGACCCTGACTGGGAAAAGGATTCAGGACAATTGTGGATGGTAAACCGGGAAGGGAAATTCTTTTTGCTTGAACCGGAGATGGGGACAACCAATGGAATCGAGGTTTCCCCTGATGACAAGCACTTGTATGTGAATGAATCCGCTCAAAGAAATATCTGGAGATATGAAATCCTTGACGATGGTACCTTGACCAATAAACGTTTGTTTGCTTCATTTGAGGATTATGGAATGGACGGCATGCGGTGCGATCAGCAGGGTAATTTGTATGTAACGAGATTTGGAAAAGGAACGGTGGCCATTTTATCCCCGGATGGTACTTTGCTTAAAGAGGTTGTTTTGAAAGGGGACAAGCCAACCAATGTGGCATTTGGTGGAGAAGACGGATGTACTGTTTACGTTACCGTGGCAGACCGGGGTGCTATTGAAGCTTTTCGGACGGAGATCCCGGGACGGGCATTTAATATCCTTAGTAGAAATTTATGACAGACTCTGGTGTTCGTCTATAAACCAAACAAAATTTGTTTCTTGTTATGTGTCTGTTCAGAAAGTGTTAATTGCAAGGCTTGCGAAGCTGTCAAAAGCGCAGTTTACTCATGTAAATGAGTATTTTGGCAGCAAGCGTAATGCAGCAAGTGGTACTTTATGGACAGATACTAAAAAAAACGCTGTCTGAAAACCAGACAGCGTTTTTAATTTTTGAATTCCTGTAACCGGAATTAAACTCTTTTCTCTTTGATACGGGCTTTCTTACCGGTAAGCTCACGCAAGTAGTAAATTCTCTTACGACGAACTTTACCTTTTCTATTCACGTCAATTTTGTCGATAAACGGTGAGTTCATCGGGAAAATACGCTCAATACCCACGTTGTTGGAGATTTTACGAACGGTAAAACGCTTGTTTACGCCGTGTCCTTTAATCTGGATCACTGTTCCGCGGAAAACCTGAACACGTTCTTTGTTTCCTTCTTTGATCTTGTAGTGAACCGAGACGGTGTCTCCTGCACTGAATTCGGGCAATTCAGTTTCTGTTTTGAATGCCTCTTCAGCAACTTTCATCAAATCCATTGTATTGTCTTTTGAAGATTTAACTTACCGTGCAATATTACCTGACTCCTCTATGTTCAGTAAGAGATTACACGAATGGCTGCAAAAGTAGTGTTTTTGTTTTAATTATGGAATTTTTTGTTGTTCTTATTTTTAAAGAGTTTGGTATTGATCATTGCTGTCCTCTTAATAATGATTATCAAGCTATTCTGTTTTAACTCACCAGTGTCCGGAAAAACTATTGTTTTGAAAGAAGATTGCTTCGTTTTGGTCTCAATAAACTGCGAAGGCCTTTCATTACGAACGTAGTGAAACAAACTCAATAATAAAACCGGGCACCAATGGTTTTAAATATTGAATTTGCCCAAAATGCGGCCAATTATGTTATTTTTGTGAAACATTGATTGTTCTGATTCTATAGTGAAATGTCAAATAAAAAACCGTTTACATTCTGGCTTTGGGCTTACCAGTTATACAAGTGGCCTGTCTATTTGCCACTGATGATTGTTAACTCTGTAATAAATGCAACTTTTGCAGCGTTATTTTCAATAGTTGTGTCTCCGCGTGCCGGTAGTTTTTGGGGGATGATGTGGGCTAAAATCACTTGTTGGCTTACGCCTGTAATCACCAAAGTCCACGGGCGCAGTAATGTAGTTCCCAATCAATCTTATGTGATTGTGGCAAATCATCAGACAGGCTTTGATATCTTTTTGCTTTATGCTCATCTGGGAATTGATTTTAAATGGATGATGAAAAAGGAACTACGCAGAATCCCGTTTATCGGATATGCCAGCGAGAAAGTCGGTCATATATTTATTGACCGCTCCTCCCCAAGAGCTGCGATTTTATCTCTGGAGGAGGCGAAAAGAAAACTTACCGGTGGTTCTTCCGTATTGATATTTCCCGAAGGAACCAGAAGTAAAAGTGGACAGATGCGCCCTTTTAAACGTGGGGCCTTCAAGCTGGCTCTGGAACTGGAGCTTCCAGTGCTTCCGGTTACCATTGTGAATTCCTGGCAAATTAAGCGACGAGGTTTTCTTAATATTGTTCCGGGTAGGGCAGCCCTTGTTTTTCACCCACCTGTCAAAACATGCGATTATGTGGGCAGGCCTTTGGATCTGATGAATATCACAAGAGATATTATTGAAAGTGGTAATAAAGTTGGTTATACAAGATAAAATTGGATGGATGAAAAAAGTCCCGAATTCAGGGGCCGAGTTCCATCAGACCAATAATTTAGATAATAATTAAACGAATGAAACGAGCATGGCAATGATTGCCTCAAAAGAACATGTATAAATTCTTGCATGCAAGTTCCATCCGACCTTAATTAATAAATTTTATACTGATGAAACAAGGATGATATTTTTTAAGCATAAATATCACAATAGAATATGTTTAAAAAATATTATGCGAGAGCGAAGCGGTTCCATTCGTTCTCAAATTTTTAATTAGTTTTTTATCAGACAATTACAAAATTTTAAACGAATGAAAAAATCTCTGTTTTTATATGGCCTTATACTGATAATGATGGCAAATATTACTTCGGCACAGAGTCTTTACAGTATTGACAATAAGCGAACGATTAAATTCTATGAGGAGGGGCGCAACGCTTATGCTTCCGGAAATATTGAAGAAGCTGAGGAGATGTTGTTTAAGGCCTTGGATCGGGAACCCGGATTTATAGAGGCGATGCTTTTGTTGGGGGATTTGTATCATTCTCAGGAAGACTGGAATAAAGAGTTGAAAATATTGACCCGTGCCTTGAATACCGATTCAACATTTTTTATTCCTACTTATTACAATGCGGGAATGGCGGCATATAATGCAGGCAATTATGATATTGCTTTACAAAATTTTGGGAAGTACCTGAAGTTGAGTGATAATGAAAATGCCTTAAAAAGGGCCCGGAAGATGATTGAAAGGGTCACTTTTGTAAAAGAAACGGTTGAAAATCCTTATGATATTGAACTTGTAAGTGCCGGTGAGGGTGTGAACAGTGAACTACATGAGTACTGGCCCAGCATTACCGCGGATGAACAGACCATGGTCATCACCGTTCTCCGTCCACGTGATCCTCTACTTTTTAAGGAGAAGGGGGATGAATTGCCTCGTAACTCTGTATTCTTTCAGGAGGATTTTTATATGTCGCATGCCGATTCCGCAGGCCAATGGCAAGATAGACACTTGCTGATGGGGCAACTGAATACTGACAGCAATGAGGGAGCTCAGACTCTTTCTGCGGATGGAAACTGGATGTTCTTCACCGGATGTGGGCGAAGTGACTCCAAGGGAAGCTGTGACATCTATTTTTCTGCCAAAACAAACTACGGATGGACGGCCCCGGTTAATGTTGGTGCTCCTGTAAATACTCCTTTATGGGAAAGTCAACCGCAATTTTCGGCCGATGGGCGTACCCTTTTCTTTATTAGCAGCAGGGGGGGTGGAGAAGGTGGTAAAGACATCTGGAAAGCAACACTTGCAGGAATCACTGATGACGGGGTACCTTTTTTCGGAGATTTGGAGAATCTCGGCGAGCAGGTTAATACGTCTGGCGATGAGAACTCACCTTTTCTGCACCATGACGGAAAAACCTTGTATTTTTCATCCAATGGACATATGGGAATGGGGGGTATGGACTTGTTTATGAGCAGGAAGGATAGTTTCGGTAACTGGACAGAACCGATCAACCTTGGATACCCGATTAATACGGAAAAGGATGAAATAGGTCTTGTTGTTACAGCTAAAGGCAACAAGGCTTATTTTTCGACTGATGGTCAGCAGGACACAAGGGGCGCAAAAGATATCTACAGTTTTACTTTGCCTGATGATTTCCGTCCCGAACCGGCACTTTACGTGAAAGGAAAAGTGTTTGATGCGGAAACGGGAGAAGTTCTTGCAGCCGATTTTGATTTAAAGAGCCTTGAGAACGGAGAGACCATTATTACCTCCAAAGGAAGTAGTTTTACCGGAGAATTTCTGGTATCCCTGCCATCAGGAGGTGAATATGCGTTTAAAGCTGATCATCCGGGTTATTTGTTTTATTCGGGAAATTTCAACCTTTCCGGAAATCATCCGGTGGACAGACCCTATTATCTGGATATTGGCCTGAAGCCCATTGAGGCAGGAGCAACTGTTCGGTTGGAGAATGTCTTTTTTGAGACGGATTCTTATCAATTGGATCCCAGATCTAAGGTTGAGCTTCAGGAGGTGGTCGAATTTATGAAAGAAAACCCCAATATCCGCATTATGCTTGAAGGACATACCGATAATGTGGGAAGCGAAGAGTACAATCTTGATCTGTCTGAAAACAGGGCCCGGTCGGTCTTTAATTATCTGGCTGCAAATGGAGTTGATGAGGCTCGTATGGAGTATAAGGGATACGGATTTTCCAGACCAATAGATACCAACGAAACCGAAGAAGGAAGAGCCCAAAACAGAAGAACTGAAATGCGGATTCTTTAATTTTAGCCATTGCTTTATGAAAAATCGAATTTCTCTTTTTTTTCTGCTGATTTCCATTTCTTCACTGCTGGCTGCCAATCCTGTTGAGTACGGGATTTCTGAAATAGAATATTTTAATCGGCGACAATATGGAGGAGCCACCCAGAGCTGGAAAATTTCTCAGGCGGATAATGGCTTACTCTATTTTGCCAACAATGACGGGATTATAGAGTATGACGGATCGCAATGGAGGTTGCTCGAGAGACATGAAAATCTAAACAACAATCCTGTTCGCTCTGTCTTTGTGTTGGAGGATAAAATATTTTTGGGGGCTACCGATGAATTTGGGTATTACAGTAATGACTCGGTGGGTGGGTTCCAATATTCTTCTCTTACCGATGCGTATAATGTAGATAAACTCGGAGATTTTTGGAATATTTTTCACCTGAATAATCAGATTATATTTCAGTCTCACAATGCACTCTGTTTATATACCCCGGGCGAATCGGTGGAGGTGGTAATGGCGGAGTCCCGCATATCCGAAGCCTTTTTGGTTAATGATGCCATTTTGTTGCATGATGATAAAGAGGGATTGATGGAATTGAGAAACGGGGCATTGTACAAGGTTCCCGGAGGTGAGATTTTTGCAGGGAAGATTATTGGGGGAATCATGGCCCTTTCCAGAGATGAGGCGGTCATTGGAACCATGGATGACGGACTTTATCTGTGGGATGTAAATGGTATCGGAAAATGGAACGTTCCTGCTGATGATATTTTGAAACAAAGCAATATATTTTGTGCCGGTAAAGTTGGTGATGATCTCGCTTTTGGAACCATTCAGGCCGGTGTTGTTATTACTGATAATCAGGGCGATGTTAAGATGATTGCCGGTAAGGATAAGGGGTTGAATAATAATACTGTCCTGGACCTTTTTGTGGATCGTCAGAAAAATATTTGGGCAGCATTGGACAATGGAATTGCCCGTATTAATTACAACTCAGCAGTCAGTTTTATTGAAGGATATTTTGATCTTGGTACCGGATATTGTATGGATAAAAAAGGGAATCGTTTTTTTCTGGGTACCAATCAGGCATTATATACCATTAAGGAGAATCAGTTTTCAAGCCCGGTAAAGTCTCGTGATGATTTTCACAGGGTAAAAGGAACAAACGGTCAGGTTTGGTCCGTTTATACGGATGAGGAAACCGGAGAAGTTCTGGTGGGACATAATCTTGGAATCTTCAGAGTGGAGGGGGAGAGTGCCGGACTTATCACCCCGGGCTCTGTAAACGGAGCATGGATCTTCAGGAAAATACCCGGACGGAAGGACCTTTTGATGGTTGGCTATTATGGTGGTATCCTTCTATTGAAACGGGAAGATGGCGGAAAATGGGAGTTTGATCAGCGTATTGATGGCTTCCCGGAGTCCTCCAGATTCATGGAGTGGGATGATGCCGGAAATCTTTGGGTGGTGCACGGGCTCAAGGGGTTTTATCGGTTGCAATTTAATGACTCTTACACCCGGGTGACTGAGGTTAAAACGATTTCTGATTTTACCGGGATCGATGATTATGAGGGGTTTAGTATGTCTGTGATTGATGGAAGAATTGTTATGGCTTCTTCGCATGGACTTTATACGATGGATCCGGATAATAAGGACACTTTTGTCAGAGATGAACTGGAAAAGTTCTTTTATGGAAGGAATTATCCTGTTCGTTTGCAACAGGATAGATATGGAAATATCTGGTTTTTTGTGAATAGCGGGGTTGGAGTGCTTCGTTATCAGGAGGATGGAACTTACCGGAAAATTGACAATCCGATGGTTCCCTTAAACCATAAATTTGTCAATGGTTTTGAATCTGTGTATGTACTCAATGAAGAGGTTGCTTTTTTTGGAATCGAGGATGGTTTTGGACAATATTCAGCCAATAATGATGTCAATTATTACCAGCCGTTTGAGGTGCATATCCGGGGCTTTAAAAGTCTGACCAATCCGGACCAGCTCTTTTATTCAAACAGTTTGTCTCCCAAACAGAAGAAAATTCCTTTTTTTCCATATCAAAACAATGCTTTCGAAGTTTTTTTCTCTGCCACCTGGTTTGGAAGTGGCGACGTGGAGTATTCCACCATTTTGGAAGGGTTTGAGACGGGGTGGAGTCCATGGGGAACAATGCGCAACAGACAGTTTACCCGTCTTCCCGAAGGGGATTATACCTTTAAGGTAAGGGCTCGTAATGTACATGGCGTTCAAAGCAAAGAAGCTGTGTTTCATTTCTCCATTCAACCGCCCTGGTATCGAAACACCATCGCCAAGATTATTTATGTTGTTTTGGCAATTATTCTGGCGTTTCTGATTTTCTGGAGTACAGGACGAATTGCGGAGAAGAGTAAGGAGCGGGAGAAGATTCGCCAACAGGAAAAATATAAAGAAAAAGAGGCGGAACTCCGTCGCGAAGCGCTGGAGAAGGAAAAAGAAATGATACGTTTGCGCAATGAAAAGTTGCGTAATGACATGAAACACAAGGAGAAAGAGCTTGCGAGCTCCACCATGCACATCCTGCACAAAAATGACTTTCTGATAAAAATAAAGGATGAACTGCAGAATGCCAGAAAGACTGACAGTCAAAGTATTTTAGATAAAAAAATCAATTCGGTAATTCGTCAAATCGATAAGGATATTGATAATGATGCACACTGGGAGATTTTTGAAAAGCATCTGGAGCAGGTTCATGAAGATTTTCTCAACAGGTTAAATTCCCTGCATGATGACTTGTCAGCCAGGGAGATGCGTCTTGCTGCCTATTTGCGGATGAATATGACCTCCAAAGAGATTGCTTCGTTGATGAACATTACTTCCCGTGCTGTGGAAAATAACCGATACAAACTCAGAAAAAAACTGGGTCTTGAACAAGGGGATAATCTGGTGGATTATATTTTGAAGATATAAGCTGATTTTAATATCGATCAACCTCCTGCAATACTCTAACCTTATTGATAAAGTTATCTTAATGTGTCAGTAATTGAGTAAGGTTAATTTTTTAAAGGAACCGTTTTGGTATTTGGATGTCAGCCATAAGATGTGGCGCCTCATTTTATCAGGCCGTTGACATCAATGCCTTGTAAATCAGCAAGAATGGTCGTTGCTTCATTTCGGTTGTTTCCGCAAACAAGTTTTTCTGCCTTAAAACCGGCACACACGGCCGGGCGTTCGGGAGAGTGAAATATGCCGCAACTGTAGTCATCTTGCAGATGAATGCAGCGAACACCGGCAGGTTTTCCGTTCGGCATACCCGGAATGGGTGAAGATATTGATGGTACAATGCAGCAGGCACCGCAATTGGGACGACATTCCATGAGTGAGTTCTGTTTTATCAGTCAAAATCTTTGTGCAAAGAATTGAATAATTGTATAGAATTTCAACTTAAATTAAAGTTTTAATGTTTTTTAAAGAAAAATTGGTTCATGGAACGCTGATTAAGCGATACAAACGATTTCTGACAGATGTGAAGCTGGATGACGGCACGGTTGTGGTAGCCCATTGTACCAATAGCGGATCCATGAAAAGTTGTCTCGAAGAAGGTGCAGAGGTATTTCTTTCTCCGGTGAATGATCCAAAGCGTAAAACTAAGTTTACCTGGGAAATGATCAAAATTAATGATCGCTGGGTGGGAATTCATACCGGACGTCCCAACCAGTTGGCTGTGGAGGCTATTCGTAATGGTGATATTCCGGGGTTGACCGGTTACATAGAGGTAAGACCTGAGGTTAAGATTCAGGATAGTCGATTGGATGTGATGGCTAAAAATGATCAGGAAACCTGTTTTATTGAGGTTAAAAATGTGACGCTTAAAGAGGGAAAATATGCCTTGTTTCCTGATGCAGTTACCACCCGGGGCCGAAAGCACCTGGAGACCCTGATTAGACTTAAAGAAGAGGGGTACAGGGCTGTGATGCTTTACATTGTCCAACGAATGGATGTGGAAGTTTTTGCTCCTGCTGTTGAAATTGATCCCGGATATTCAGAGTCTTTGAAGAGGGCGGTTGAAAGTGGCGTTGAGGTTTTCCCTGTTCAGGCCGAAGTCTCCCCAGAAGGAATTGTGCTGGGGAAGGTGCTTCCGTTTGAGATTTGATTGGGGAAGTGAGGTATGAGTAAAGAGCAAAGGATGTTGATTAAACTGGAAACTGCCATCCTCCGCCTTATATCAAGCATCGGAGGGGAGGCAGTTTGGTAGTTTAATAGACAAAAGATATTATCAGAAGCACCAGTGGTGCGACACTTTGTTCATCAGACCAAAAAAACATTGATTTGAGGAAAAGTTGTAACTTTACTGAAACAGCTTCAAATCAATAGATTCTCCCATTGTGACATACCCCTTCTCATTGGGATGCAGGAAGTCACCATCATGTAAATCAGCCTTAATGGTGAGCGTATCTTCGGGATTACGCATGGTTTGGTCGAAATCAATCACTGCATCGAAGCGGCCACTGTTGCGAATCCAATCATTTACAGTGTTTCTGGCCATTTGACGGTAATCTTCGTGGTAAAAGGATTTGTCAAATGGCAGTATGGTGGCACCATAGACCAAAATTCCGTGTTCATGAGCCTTCTCAATCATCTGGTCATAAGCACTTATTAGATTTTCTGCTACTTTGGCTGCGGCAGCACTGTCGGGTGTTTGTCCGATGTCGTTGATTCCCTCCAGAATGATTAACCATTTTACACCGTTCTGATTAAGAACATCCCTTTCAAACCGGTCGATGGCTGAGGGGCCCAGACACTGCTTCAGAACGCAGTTGCCGCCAATGCCCTGGTTGAGCACTGCTACATTTTCTGTTTGCGGGTTCTCCACCAATCTCTCTGAAAGAATGTCCGGCCAGCGATTTTGCTTATTGGTTCCGGATCCGCGGCCATCGGTAATTGAATTTCCTAAAATGGCAATGGCAGCAGCTTTTTTAGGGGCTGTAACCTCAATGTTGTTGATGGTGTACCAGTGATCGGTTTTTACAGCCTCCTCAAAGTTCTGATCCTCTGAATGATTACCGCTTAAAATATAGGAGGTTGTGCGCGACCCCGGATGACCCGTTACATCCGCAGATGTTTCACCATAAGATATGGTAATGGTCAGATCCATTCTTGATTTTAGCGGAAACGCCACAGGGTCAGAAATTACGGCCTCGCCGGCATTCATGGTAACTTCCTGCTGATTGTTAAATGTCAGTGTTTTTATGGTACTTTCATCAATGGTGCTGCCTCCTTCTGCTTTAGCAATAGTGACTGTTTTCATGGTCACGGGGCTGGTGCTGAATTCATTGGAGAACCGCATTCTCAGTTTATCACCGCCGATGGATACCCGCACTATTTGTCGAATGGTATTGTTGCTGAGACCGGGTTCTGGAGGCATATTGTGGGGTTCCACAAGTTGAGGTGCTGTGGTCCATGTTCCCACCCATTTTTCATTTGCATTTTCCTCGGCGCAACTTCCGAATAGAATCGCAATTAACAGTAAACCCATCAGGCTGAACCTGGGAAAAGTACTCCGAAGTGAACCGCTCTTTTTTGATGATTTTAGAGCTTTAATCTTCTCAAAATTCATGATAAATGTGTATTGATATTAGAAATATGTTCAGATTTTAAAGTTGAGAAAAATTTAAGCTCCGGAACACTTCAAAAAAGCTTAAAAGGTGGAAATTTTTTGTTTTATCCAATTTCAGAATGGGTTTAACCTCTTTCTTTAGGAGTCTTTGTGAGAATTAGTTAAACACCACTCTGGAAAATGACTCTTTTAGGGATTTATTCGTCCAGAAAACGTTTTGTTAACCCTGCGTAGGCATCAATTCGACGATCCCTGAAAAAGGGCCATATCCGGCGAACGCTTTCGGATCGTTTCAGGTCGATTTCCACGATCAGGTTGCTTTCCAGATTCGTTGGGGCTTCAACCAGTTTTTCTCCCTGGGGTCCCGCAACAAAACTGTTTCCCCAGAATTGTATCCCTCCGGTTACTTTTGAGGGATCCGGTTCATAACCCACACGGTTTACAGATACAACGGGAAGGCCGTTGGCGACGGCATGTCCCCTCTGTGATATGGTCCAGGCATCTTTTTGACGCTTTTGTTCTTCAGGGGTATCAGTGGATTCCCAACCAATAGCGGTGGGATAGATGAGCAGGTCAGCTCCCCGCATGGCCATCAGTCGTGCGGCTTCCGGGTACCATTGATCCCAGCAGACCAGCACGCCTAACCGGCCTACACTGGTATCGATAGGCTCAAAACCCATATCTCCGGGGGTGAAATAAAACTTTTCGTAATAGGCCGGATCGTCGGGGATGTGCATTTTTCGGTATTTGCCGGCAATGGTGCCATCCTTTTCCAGCACTACGGCGGTGTTATGATAAAGTCCGGGGGTACGTTTTTCAAACAATGAAGTAACGATCACCACACCAAGTTCTTTGGCCAGTTGCCCAAACCGCCGTGTGCTTGGCCCCGGGATTGTTTCTGCCAGGTCGAAAACATCTGTTTCTTCAGTCTGACAAAAATAGAGACTGTTGTGTAGCTCCTGCAAAACAATGAGTTGGGCTCCTTTTGCTGCCACATCCCGGATGTTATTCTCCAGTCGTTGCACATTTTCAGCATTGTTCCCGCTGTTGCTTTGTTGTATGAGTCCTGTGGTAACCATGTTTTCTAATATTTTCAAAAATCAAATTTGCGTTTCTCAAAGGGTATGGATCTGACTTGCTCAATATTTTTTAATATTTTCCTGCAGATAGATTCCAGTTTTTCTTTTTCCGGCGGATTGCCCCAAAACAGATCATCTATCTCCCAATCGTCTGCTTTCATTATCTCTCGGGTCATTTTTTCGGCTTTTTTGAGGTATTCAGCCTCATTTTTGCAATCACCGGATAAAACACCATAATGTAACGTCAAATCATGGGTTAATCTCTCGGCCTGGATTAAAATGCCATCGTAGGCTTCTCGCGATAAGTCATCTGTATCCATTTGATGTATCTTTTAAGCAGTTTACCTATAGCATTCAACTCTCAACCCTCACCTCTCAACTCTTTTCCCCCAGCGTCCCTTCCGGCAGTTGCATGGTAACGCAATGTAATGATCCATGCTGTTTGATCAAAGCCAGGCAATCAATCCCTATAACTTTTCTGTCACGGAAAACATTTTCCAGAATTGCTTTTGCCTCCTGGTCTTTGGGACTTTTGTAAAAAGGTAACAACACAGCCTCATTAATGATTAAAAAGTTGGCATAAGTAGCCGGTAACCTGTGTCCGTCTTCATATACTGCATCTGCCATAGGGAGGGGGACCAGGTTATAGCTTTTACCATTTCCGGTTCGAAATTCATGCAATTGTTGTTCCATCTTTTTTAGTGCGGAATAATGTTCGTCTTCAGTATCTTCACACTTAACATAAGCAATCGTGTCAGGATTGCAAAATCGTGCCAGAGTGTCCACATGGCTGTCGGTATCGTCCCCGGTAAGAAATCCATGATCAATCCAAAGTACTCTTTCTGCTCCCAGTGAGTTTTTAAACTTCTCTTCGATGTGTTTTTTGGATAGTGCTCCGTTTCGGTTTGCTGATGTCAGACATTCCGTGGTGGTAAGGATGGTTCCTTGTCCGTCCGATTCAATACTACCGCCCTCCAAAACAAAATGAAGGTGGTTTTCGCGCGTTGCAGAGGAACCAAAGATATGTTTCTCAAAGAGTCTGGAAGTAATCAGGTTGTCTTCATTGGCTGCGAATTTCAGTCCCCAGCCATCGAATTTATAATCCAGGCCAATCCAGCGGGTTGCTTCTTTTACGAATATTGGCCCGAAATCTCGGGCCCAGGTGTCATTAGTAGGACAATTTACTGTTTTAATCTTTTCAGGGTAAGTGAATTGATCTATGGGGAAATTGTTTTCGTCATTTACCAGCACCACTGCTTTTTCGTAGGTGGTGACTGCTTCTATGATGTTGACAAAGCATTCTCTGACTTCATCAAGCATTTGAGCCCAGTCAGTTCCTGAGTGTGGCCAGGCCAGTATAACCCCATTCTGAGGGGCCCATTCTCCGGGTAACATTCGTTTCGTTTGCATCATCTGTTTTGCCAAAAAAGTCCGGTAAAAAATGGATTTACCGGACTTCAAATTTGGGAAAAAATATCAAATCTTTTTACTGTTGACTCAATAGTTTCTGTCCATAAACTAAACGTTTTTCACGTGTTTGAACTAGAAATTCAAATTCAAGGCGTGCGAAAAATCTAAACCGCAGAATACTAATGTATTTGAGGATTTATATTTTGAGCAACAACGCAGAAGTTGGACTTTATAGACAAACACTAAATACTCTGTTTATGTGCGGGACTTTACTGATGGTGAGAAGAATATTTGTCCATTTTGAGTTTTGCAATTCCCTCAACTCTCAGCTCTCACCCCTCAGCCCTCCCTCATTCCTAGAACTTGTAATTAACTCCAAATCCAAACAACTGTTTAAACTGAATGCGTGGTCCGTGTTCCACTCCTTCGGTATCCACATATTTGATGTCGTGGTCATAAAGCAGGGTGGTTCCAAGGCTTGCAGACAGAAAACTGTTGACTTTAAAATCAAATTTGGTTTCCCATTCCACATCAATTCTTTCAGGGTGATTTCCGAGGTTGGAAAATAGATCCAGCCGGGTCTTGAAGTCCACGTTCTCAATTAGGTTCTCTTTTTTGTATATGCTTTTGACCGAGGCACCAAACTCAGACCTGAGGTTTTCTCCGGGATCTACACCATAGGCTCCCTGCTCGGAAAGCTGTTCGTCATGCACGAGGGTCATTTTACTGGTCAGGGGAGAGAGGTACAAAGAAAAATTATCATTGGGTTTGTAATCCATACCCAACGATAGCAGCAAATAGGCCGGTGACATAAACTTCGAGGTCATGATTGTGTTCTCCGGCGGATCTTTATAGCCCAAGTCCATTTGTGTTTTAAAATCGGCTAAAACGGTATAAAACCAGTGCTCCGCAGCCTGAAGCCCGTATTTGGAGACAATCTGAATGCGGTCTTCTGTTTTTACCAGGTTTTCATCGCCCTGCTGAGTCAGACCATAACCTATGTCCAGTGTGTTTTCCCACGCATTTTTGTCTTTTTTGTAATTTAAAAATGCATTGAACAGAAAGGTTCCCGAAACAGAATTTTTACCTCCTCCTGACCAGTTGCTTAGTGATACCTGGGAGAAGTTAAATGCGCCATTTCCTCCTGCAGTCCAGTGTTTCACGGTATCTGCCTCCTGCTGTCCGAAGATCAGGGACGGAAAAAGAATGAAAAAGATTAGAATTCTGGCTCTTGTTGTCATTGATGTATTGTTTTTTTTGATAGTAGAGGCACAGTGTTAAGTGCCTCTACAGATACATTTTTTTATTAATTAAATTGAATTAGTGCACGTCAATAAAGTCGGGGAAAATGGTAATTGGGGCTGTGTAGGTTCAGAAAGTTGCGTAACAACCTGTTTCGATCCTACGGGGAAGCGAACGTGACTTTATAATCAGACTCGAATTATTTTGCCTGAAACAGGTGTACATCTCTTTGCGGGAAAGGAATAGAAACTCCCTGACGGTCGAACTCTTTTTTAACGGTTTCCTGCATTTCAAAGAAGATATCCCAGTAATCACCTGCATTTGCCCACACCCGGGTAACCAAATCTACTGAGCTTTCGCCAAGATTTATGACACCCACAAATGGGGCAGGATCTTTCAGAATACGCTCATCCTTTTCTATGATACCCATAATTACCTGTTTTGCTTTGTCGATGTCGTCGTTGTAGCCGATTCCAAAAGTGAAATCAACCCGGCGGACAGGTTCCGTAGAGTAGTTTACGGTACTTCCGTTTGAAACGGGACCATTGGGAAGGATGATGGTTTTTTTATCGGGGGTATTCAGAATGGTATGAAATATTTGAATCTCTTTTACAGTTCCTGAATGTCCTTCGGAAGTGATATAATCCCCTACTTTAAACGGCCTGAAAATTAGAATCATGACTCCTCCCGCAAAGTTTTGGAGAGTGCCGCTCAATGCCATACCAATGGCCAGACCGGCAGCAGCAAGAATTGCCACAAATGAGGTCATCTCCACTCCGAGCATGCTTACAACACTAATTACAAGCATGATTTTTAGTACAATGCCGGTCAGACTTATTAGAAAGGACTGTAAACTGGCATCGAAACCTTTGGCTTCAAACATTTTTTTCATGCCTTTTACAATCTTACCAATTACCCAAAGACCAATAAGCAGAGTAAGAATGGCAAGGACTAACTGGCCGCCATATTTTAGAGCAAGGTCGAGGATTTGTTCAGGATTGCTGAACCATTCTTTAAATTGTTCCATTTTTTTGAGTTTAGTGATTAATGCAATTTTAAATTCCAATAAAATTACTGCTTTTGTTTCCCAATTTCAATATTTTAAAGGCTTAGGTTGAAATTATGTTCAAATTAGACCTGATTTTATAAAAAATCAAAATTCAAATGGCTGTAATAGAGGGCAAAAATCAATATTAATAATAAAAAGATCCAAACTGAAATGGCTGCTCTGGATGTGTTTCTTGCCTGTCCCTTCTTGTCCCAACTTGCCGGTTTGATACCCTGAACAACAAATGTAAGAACCCCTGAAAGATTTATACATATAATATTTATGAACAATAGAAACAGGGCTCCTGTGGCCGCATCCCAGTAACCGGCACCAATGAGCATTCCCAATACTACAAGAGGAGGCAGCAGGGCTACTGCGACCATTACTCCAACCAGGGCTGATGCCACTCCGGTAGTGAATGCCAAGGCCCCGGCAATGCCGGAGGCAAGTGAAAGACCGATATCCCCCAGATTTGGTTCGGTGCGGGTGGCAATTTGGGGAGCGGAGGGATCTATTTCCAGCAGGATGCCCAACGAAATGGCAAATAGCAGAGAAATGCCGATGCCGGCAAATGTAACTTTGAGTGCATTTTTTGCCAGATGAAAATCTGCCAGAGTTGTTGCCAATGACAATGCGACATTTGGTCCAAGTAAAGGGGCAATAACCATAGAGCCTATGATGATGGCTTCACTGTTGCGCAAAAGTCCTGTTGCAGCTACGATGGTCGAAGAAAGCATCAGTATAATAAATACCCATGACAAACGGGTGGAGTCCACCAGATCGTGATACAGTTCTTCGCGACTGATACGGCCTTTGCCCTTCTTTTTGGCATTTTCTTTTGCTGTCCCTCTTTCCCGTTCCAGATCCGGGGCATCGGGGCGGGGGATGGTAGCTTCTACCGGATACAACACGATACGAAAGGTACCTGTATTCGAAAAATGATGCTCCAGCTTGGTAATCAGATGCTCACTATCATCTACCGCCAGTAGAATGGACAGTTTGTAACGCTTTTCATCAATTGTCTGATCCCAGCTTTCGATGCGTGATTCTCCCCTGATGAGGCTATGGAGCTTATCTTTTTCATCTGCAGGGACTACCACCTGCATTAATCTTAATGCCATATTGTTTTTTATTCAATTTTAAGGATTTTAACCCGACTTATCAACATAAAACGGGCATGATATCTTTTGATACGATCATACCATATACTGCGAGTCTCGAATGTCCGGGACCGGGACTATTCTAAATTGTTAATTTGCTTTTCAGTAATAAGTTTGGTTAAAAGCCTAATTAGCCCTGTCTATAAATTAATTAGTGCCTGTCTATAAACTAAGCAAATTCTGTTTTTAGAAGTGTGTCTGTTCAGAAAGTGCCAGTTACATGGCTTGCGAAGTCCGAAAATACGGAGTCCCGAAGTAGCTTTTGTAAGGTTTTTTTGAACAAAAAACCAACAAAAAGCACAATCGGGATGAGTACTCTTCGGACAAGCGTAACGTAGTAAATGGTACTTTATGGACAGACTCTAATTAAAAAGGAAAACTGATCTTTTTGTTCTATGGCAAAGGTGGTGAAAAGTGTTGCTCAGGAGGAAAAATTCTCTTCAATATTTTAACAGTAATTTAGAATTTACAAAAAATAGGAAATTGCAAATTGTGAGGTGAGATTTTTACCACGATGAATAGTTTGTGTAAGATATAAAAAATTAATAAACAGTAATATAATAAAATTGGTGTGAGTTTTTAATGAGTTAAAAAATGTATAATAATGAGTTTTTTGTGCGTTAAAAAATTAGGTTTGATTAACACTTGGGCTTACGTTTGCATCATGTTTTACTAAAAACCACAAATCAGTTTTGTTATGAGAAAAACATTAGGAATTTTGTTTTTAATGATGTGGACAACCCTGTTGTTCGCACAGGATGTTACCGTTACAGGTAAGGTGACGTCTGCAGAAGATGGCGGCCCGATACCGGGAGTAAGCGTCGTACAAAAAGGAACCACCAACGGAACCATTACCGATGTGGATGGAAACTATTCGTTGACCCTTCCCGAAGGTGAAACGATTGTTTTTTCTTTTATAGGTATGGAGACTGTTGAGGTTATTGCTGACCAGACAACCATTAATGTTACCATGAATGAGATGCTTACTGACCTCGATGAAGTGGTGGTGGTTGGTTACGGAGTCCAGAAAAAGAGTGTGGTAACAGCTGCTATAAGTAGTGTGTCTTCTGAAGACCTTGAATCTTCGAAACCTTCACGAATTGAGGATGTTTTAAAGGGAAAAGTTTCGGGTGTTCAGATTACGCAAAGCTCAGGTCAGCCTGGTTCTGATTCTAAAGTGCGTATCCGTGGTGTAGGTACCATTAACAATAGTGATCCACTTTACATTGTTGACGGAATGGCTGTTGGTGGTGGAATTAATTATCTGAACCCTACTGATATTGAATCAGTGGAGGTTTTGAAGGATGCTGCTTCTGCTGCCGTATATGGTGCGCGTGCTGCCAATGGAGTTATCCTTGTTACTACTAAGTCGGGAAAAGCCGGAGATGCTAAAATCAATTATGATTTCTCTTATGGATGGCAAAATCCATGGAAAAAGAAATCTGTTCTGAATGCCAAAGAGTATATGGTCATAATGAATGAGTCGTTGCTGAATGATGGAAACGCTCCTCGTTATACTCAGGATGAGATTGCCAATGCCGGAGAAGGCACTGATTGGCAGGATGAGACTTTTTACTATGATGCACCTGTGCAGAATCATCAGGTGAGCATCAGTGGTGGAAATGACAATAGTACCTATTTTGTTTCTTTTGGTTATTTCAGCCAGGATGGTATTGTTGGTGGCGACTATGGCCGTTCTAACTATGACCGTTACAGTGTTCGTGCCAATAATACTTACAATGTATTTAATGCCGACCGCTTATTTCTTAACAACTTGAAAGTTGGTGTTAATGCTGGTTATTCACGAATTGTTTCTTCCGGTATTGAAACCAACTCAGAGTATGGTTCCGTTTTGGGAAGTGCTATTACTTTTAATCCGTTGGTTCCTGTCTATGCAACAGATCCGGATCAAGTACTTGCCGATCATCCCACAGCAGTAACTGATTCCGAAGGACGTGTATATTCTGTTCCTCCTTCAGGATTTCAGGAAATTGCTAACCCTGTTGCTATGCTTGATGCACCTACAGGAAGCGAAGACAATTCAGACAAGATCGTATCTTCTTTCTGGGCTGAACTGGATGTTGTTGAAGGTCTAAAATTCAAGTCTAGCTACGGTGTTGATCTCGCATTCTGGGGAGGTGACGGATATGAATTTGAGCATTTTTTGGCTACTCAGGGAAAAGAATTGACTCGTAGTCATGTATATTCAAATATGCATCGGGGATTTACCTGGCAGGTGGAGAATACATTAACGTATTCAAAATCTTTAAATGATCGTCATAATTTTACTGTTCTACTTGGACAATCAGCTCAGGAATATACATTACGTGAATTGTATGGAGATGATTATGACCTGCTGGAGAATAACCCTGATAAGGCTGTAATAAACTATGCAGTTGCTGACAGAGATGATGAGCGAGTTGCAGGAGGAACAGGAGGTTTCTCAGTAGAGTCATTGGCTTCTTATTTTGGACGTATTGATTACAACTTTGATGAGAAATATATGATTCAGGGTACTGTTCGTCGTGATGGTTCTTCCCGATTCGGATCTGAAAATAAGTGGGCAATTTTCCCATCTGTCTCTCTTGGATGGAATGTGACCAATGAAGGTTTCCTGGATGGCCGTCCGGAATGGTTTGATTATCTGAAGCTTCGTGCCAGTTGGGGACAGAATGGTAATGAGCGCATTGGTAATTTTGCCTATACTTCTTTGATGGATGGTAATCAGAACTATTACTTTGGATCTGGAGATAATTCTACCATGCAATATGGTGCAAGTCCTGCCCGTATTGCCAATCCCGATCTAATCTGGGAAGAATCTGAACAAATTGATATTGGTTTCGATGCACGCTTTTTTAATAGTGCGATTGTATTTGGATTCGACTATTTTAAGAAAACCACAAACGGTATGTTGATGGATCAACCCATCCCGGCGTATGTTGGAAAAGGTGCTCCTTTGGCCAATGCTGGTGATATGGAGAACAGTGGTCTTGAATTTGAATTGAACCACAAAGGAAACTTTGGAGAATTTAATTACAATGTGGGTATAAATGCTTCTTACTTGCAGAACAAGCTTATCGACATGGGGAATGAGTCCGGAGAACAGATTTATGAAGATGCCGGAGCTACTGGTGTTGGAGCTTATGTGAAAGGTGAAAACGGAGAAGTATTCCCTTATTTTTATGGTTACAAAGTAGATGGTATTATTCAAAATGCTGAAGAAGCTGCTGCATACAACTCCACTTATGGGCAAAATGCCCAGCCTGGTGATGTTCGTTTTATGGATATTTCCGGTGCTGATGATGGAGGGCCTGATGGAAAAATTGATGATGCCGACCGTACCAAAATTGGTAAAGGTATGCCTGATTGGACTTTCGGTTTGAACATCAATGCTGACTGGAGAAATTTTGACCTCAGCATGTTCTTCCAGGGAGCTTACGGAAATGATATCTTTGATTATTCCGTACGTGGTGATGTCCCAGCAATGAACCGTCCCTCATGGATCCTGGATCGTTGGACAGGTGAAGGAACTTCAAACTGGCTGCCTAGAATGACCAGAGAAAATCCGAACAGTAACTGGCGTTCATCAGAACTTTATATCAAAGATGGTTCTTACATTCGTTTGAAAAATATTCAGCTTGGATATTCTTTGCCAACTCAGATTCTTCAATCACTGGCTATTGAGCGCTTACGATTCTTCGTTTCTGCCGAAAACTTGTTGACTTTAACTGATTATGACGGATTTGATCCTGAGATTGCATCAGGAGGATATACTACCATTGGTGTTGACCGTGGCATTTATCCACAGGCACGAACTATTTCAGTTGGAGCGAACATTACTTTCTAACATAAAAAATCGAACGAGTTATGATAAAATATATTAAGACAGTTGCTCTTGCCGCATTAGTAGGTTTTACGTCCTGCGGTGAAGACTTTCTGACAGCTTATCCAACCGATTCACAAGAGGCCGGAGGAGAAGCAACCAAAGGAGCTATTGAAGCGAATATTACTTCCGCTTATCAGATACTTCTTTTTGACAGTTATGCCGATTATCAGTACAATAGTATCGTGTTGATGTCTGATTTGCGTTCTGATGATATCTTTAAAGGTGGAGGTGATGCCGGTGACCAGGCACAATTATACCGTCTCTCACAATTAGATGCCTCACCTCGTGAACTTCCAGGTGGATTATGGAACATCTATTACAGTGGGCTCAGTAGGGCTAACAATGCTATTATTGCTACTGAAAACGCAGTGGATGTTAGCGAAGCAGATCTTGCACGTTTAAGCGCTGAAGGTCGCTACTTAAGAGCTTACTTTGTTCATTGGTTGTGGAAGTTTTGGGGAAATATTCCTTATTTTGAGGAGGATCTAGCTGAGCCATATATGGCCCCGCAATACACCGCTGATCAAATTTACAATGAATTGATTGAAGATCTTGATTACGCGATAGAGGGTAATAAATTACCAATGAGTGTTGGTGCTACAGAAGCTGGCCGTGCAACACGTGCTGCCGCTATGATGCTTAAGGCACGAGTGGTGATGTATCAGCAAGATGAATCACGTTATGCAGAGGTGTTGGCCGATATGGCGGAAATTATTAATAGTGGTGCCTATGAATTGATGCCTGAGTATAGTGAAATATGGCCCCGTGATGGCGAGTTTTGTGCCGAGTCTATTTTTGAGGTAAATCATTTACCGGAAGGAAAAGACTGGGGTGCTGCATGGCAGGGATACGGAACCAACCTTCCTGCATTTATATCTCCTAATGAACTGAAGGGAGATGACTTGTTGAGCGGTGATACTACATTTATTGGTGGATGGGGATTTGGTCCTGTTCGTCCTGAAATTCCTTCTATTTATGAAGAGGGAGATGAGCGTTTGGCTGCTTCGGTTAATCAATTTGAAGAAGGAACTTATACCGAGCGTTTTCAGAATACCGGATTGTTTATGGCTAAGTACGCAGCTCGTGAAGAGTATAATGATGCTCCTTATACTGTGGATCTGAACTATGAGAACAATTTACGAATCTTTAGATATGCAGAGACCTTATTGAATGCTGCCGAACTCATGGGAATGCATGGTGTAGCACCGATTGATGGACTTACTGCTCAGTGGTGTCTGGATGAGGTGCGAAAACGTGCAATGGATGAGGAGTTTGTTTCAATTCCTGCTTCTGAAGAAAATATCAAGCTGGAACGTCGTCGAGAATTTTTTGGTGAAGGAATGCGTTTCTGGGACCTCGTTCGTTGGGGGGATGCAAATCAGCTTACTGAAAATATCGAAGAGTACTCTTCTGTAAGAACATGGGAAGATTATAAGAAATATCTGCCTATTCCTCAGTCAGAAATCGATCGTACTTCAGGTGAGTTTAAGCTGGAGCAAAATGCAGGTTATTAATCCCTGATTATTGTATCTAATTTATTGATAATAAAAGAACAACAGATATGAAAAATATATTGAAAACAGGAATCATGATGGCAATGGCCTCGTTGCTGTTTGTGGCCTGTGAACCTCAGGAATTTGATGACTATGATTTGGGGGCCGCACCTCAGGCAGAGCAGTTGAGTTTCTCTGTTAGTCCAAAATCCGATCAACCTAATGTTATTGCATTTAGTAATACTACCGATCGTCCCGGTATAGCATCCTGGGACTTTGGAAACGGTGCTGGTAGTAAAGGACAGTCGGTCACTAGTGAGTATCCTTTTGCAGGATCTTATGATGTAACGATGACTTTGGTTACTGATGGTGGTGCTGCTACTGTTACCAAAACTATTGAAGTTGCCGAAGATGATCTTTCTCTGCTGGAAAATCCGCTTTATACTGCCTTGACCGGTGGTGCCGATAATGCCGAAGGAAAAACATGGGTATTTGATCAGTACAATGGTGGCCACTTTGGTGTTGGACCTGGCGAAGCGTTTGCTGATGGACCGACTATGACTGCTGATTGGTGGAATGCCGGAGCGAATGAAAAACTGGAATCCTCACTTTACACCAATAAGTTTACCTTTAAGCAGGTTGGTGTTGAGCTGATTTGGGAAAACAACGGGTTTGTTTATACCAACGGTGCGGGAGCTGACGCTCTTGCTGATATGGGATATACCAATGCAGTAGTGCCTCCTGCAGGTGACTTTGATGTGGAATATGCGCCTAATGCCAGTTATAACTTCAGTCTTGTTACTTCTGATTCTACCTTGATTCTAAGTGACGGAGCCTTTATGGGACATTATGCAGGTACTTCAACATTCAAAATTCTTTCTATTTCTGAGAATGAAATGTACTTGCGTGCTCAAAGTACCGTAGAACCAGTTAATGCATGGTATTACCGCTTAATTCCTGAAGAGTTGAATGTGGAACCTGAAGAACCGGAATTACCTCTGGAGGCCAATCTGTTGAGCGAAGATTTTGAAAGTGAAACCCCATCAGTGGTTTTTGCTACTGAAGCCATGGGGGATCGTACTAATGCACACTATCAGAATCCTGCTCCTTTCAATGGTAATACATCAGACTATGTATATCTCTATGAGAAGAAAGCCGGTGAGTTTTATTCTAATATTTCTTATGTAGCTGAAGATTATAAATTCGATCTTACTACTCAGAATAAGATTTCATTGCAGGTATTCATCCCATCTTACAACGATTATACTACTGAGAATAACGTTGCAGGGTCTTGGATTGCCAACAACCAACTTCAGGCTTCCATTGCGGTGAAACTCCAAAACAATGATTTGGGTGGAAGTGCATGGGAAACTCAAACTGAAATTCTGGAAACAGGCATCGAAACAGGGAAATGGATCGAATTGACTTTTGACTTTAGTAATGTGGCCGATCGCGAGGACTACAACAAGATTGTAATCCAGTTTGGTACAGAAGGTCATGATGGAGGAGGTATTTTCTTCTTTGATGATTTTGAATTTCATGAATAAGAGATATTCATAGTTTATTACACAACAATAAAACCTAATAGGGGAGTGTGGGGGTTCTCTCCACCTCCCTTTTTTTACTGATGATTTTTGGGAAGATGATGAAACGAACTAAGTGTTTTCGGATGGCAGGGAAAGTCTCTGTATTTGAGTCGGGTAGGCTGCTTTTTGGCGTTAAGTTGTTGCTTATGGCAATAGTCATCCCTGCATTATTGTCATGCAGTAAAGACGAAGACAGTCAGGAAGGTTATACTGTTGATTTTTCTATTGAAGTTGATTCGGAAAACCCCAATAATATTATTCTTACCAATTTGTCATCCGGCGACTATTTATATGTGGAATGGGATTATGGTAATGGTCAGTCAACAGGTAAAAGTATAAATAAGGAACAGGAACAAACGGTCTATTATCCTTTGAAAGGTAATTATGAAATCACATTAACTATTTGGGGCCCCTTAAATAGTATCGCTGACACAAAAACCATGACAAAAACCGTCACTATTGACGCTGATGATCCTGATTATACAGCTCCCGGAGGATTAATCTGGTCCGATGAATTTAACAGTTCGTCGGTGAACAAGTCGAATTGGACTTTTGAGATCGGAACGGGTGACTGGGGATGGGGTAATGATGAATTGCAGTACTACACCGATGGTGATAATGTTGAAATTACTGATGGTAAGTTGGTCATCACAGCCAGAAAAGAAAATGACAATAAAGAACGAGGCTCTTATACCTCAACCCGCATGGTAACAATGAACAAGCAGGAATTTACTTACGGACGGATTGAGATTCGTGCGAAGCTGCCTTCGGGAACCGGTGTCTGGCCGGCAATATGGATGCTTGGCAGCAATTTAGGACAAGTTGGATGGCCCGCATGTGGCGAAATCGATATCATGGAATATGTGGGGTATCAACCGGATATCGTTCATTCTACAGTACACACTACAGCAGGGTCGGGTGGTAATGGCAGTGGTGGTAGCATCTCTTTACCTACTGCAGAAGAGGCTTTCCATATTTATGGGGTATTATGGACTGAAGAATCCCTTACTTTTTATGTGGACTCACCTGATAATATCGTGCATGTCTATGCTCCTGCTTCTAAGAATGATACTAACTGGCCATTTAATAAACCTCACTTTTTTATTCTGAATCTTGCAGTAGGAGGAACCTGGGGAGGGGCACAAGGTATTGATAACAGCATTTTTCCACAATCGATGGAAGTTGATTATGTGCGTGTTTATGAATTGAATTAAGAGCGTTATTATTCAGGCATTGTTGAGTAAAAAGAATGTGAATACCTGCATGAAGGAGATTTTGTTAACGGAATGATGGCTCCTGATTGGGGTATCTTAAAACAAAAATGAAGATATAAAATGAAAAGCTTAAAACATTTAACAGTAATAGTTATCATTTTGCTTGGCGGCTGGGCATGTCAGGAGAGGGAGCACCATGATACCAACTCAGAAGTTGAGGATAAGGTTGCACAGCTGCTCAGTGAAATGACCCTTGATGAAAAAATTGGCCAGATGTCTCAGGTGGATCCCGGTGTTTTTGGTGGCCTGGAAAATCTGAAAGAGGTTGTCCGTAAAGGGGAACTGGGCTCTGTGCTGAATCTTATTGGCGCTAAAGAGGTGAATGAATTGCAGCGTTTGGCCGTAGAGGAAAGCCGCCTGGGTATTCCGCTTATTATCGGACGCGATGTGATTCATGGTTACCGCACTATTTTTCCCATTCCGCTGGGAATGGCTGCTTCCTGGAATGAGGATCTTGTAAGGGAATCCGCAGCTATTGCGGCCAAAGAAGCCGCTTCGATGGGTATCAACTGGACATTTGCGCCTATGATCGATGTGAGCCGCGATCCCCGATGGGGCCGAATTGCCGAGAGTGCAGGAGAAGATCCCCTGTTGAATTCAATGGTTGCCCGTGCTATGGTGCAGGGTTATCAGGGCGATGATCTTTCCGATCCGTTGACCATTGCAGCTTGTGCAAAACATTTTGTGGGCTACGGTGCTGCTGAGGGCGGACGTGATTACAATACCACGGTTATTTCCGATCTACAGTTGCACAATGTATATCTTCCTCCTTTCAAAGAGGCTGTTAAGGCAGGTGCGGCTACGGTAATGACCGCTTTTAATGAAATTAACGGAATTCCCGCCAGCGGTCATCAGCGCAACATCAGGGAAATCCTTAAAGATGATTACGGATTCGATGGCTTTGTGGTGAGTGACTGGGCTTCCATCCAGGAGATGATTCCCCATGGATTCGCCCGTGATCTCAAACATGCCGGTGAACTGGGCCTCGCTGCAGGGGTGGATATGGAAATGTCCAGCCGTTCATACAACGATCATCTTAAGGAATTACTGGATGAAGGCAAGGTGAAAATGGAGTGGATAGATGATGCTGTTGCCCGTATCCTTCGTATTAAATTCCGTATGGGGCTTTTTGACAATCCCTATGTGGATGAATCACTGGCAGACTCATTGCTTGTTCATCCCCAACATTTGGAAGTTGCCCGGAAACTGGCAGAAGAGAGTGTGGTGATGTTGAAAAATGAAAACAATGTTTTGCCACTGAAAAAAGGAACCAAAGTGGCCCTGATAGGTCCCTTGGCAGATCAGCCTTATGAGCAGTTAGGAACCTGGATTTTTGATGGTGACGAAAATGATTCTCAAACCGTTTTGGAGGCCTTTAATGAGTTCAACGGATCCGAAAATGTCTCCTTTGCTGAAGGGTTGGAATACAGCCGTGACAAATCAACCAACGGATTTGCACAGGTTGAGAAAGCCATTGCCCAATCGGATGTTGTGGTAGCTGTGGTAGGAGAGGAAGCTATTCTGTCGGGCGAGGCTAAGAGTCTTGCCGAACTGGATTTTGTAGGGGCTCAGGCCGAACTGCTCGAACTGGCTGCATCTAAAGGAAAACCTGTAGTCATGGTGGTCATGTCAGGACGTCCTGCCGGTTTGTACAAAACTCAGCATCTGGCAAGTTCTATCCTTTATGCCTGGCATCCGGGAACCATGGCCGGACCTGCACTGGCCAACCTTATTTTTGGTGAGACTGCTCCAGTGGGTAAACTTCCCGTTACTTTTCCAAAGGGAGAAGGTCAGGTGCCTGTTTATTATGCCCACAAAATGTCAGGGCGTCCAGCCGATGCTTCTACCTGGACGCATATCGATGATATTCCCGTGCAGGCAGTGCAGCATTCTCTTGGGAATACCAATCACACCCTTGATTATGGTTTTACTCCGCTCTATCCTTTTGGATTCGGACTTTCTTATACCTCTTTTGAGTATTCAGATTTGAGATTGTCGTCCGAAGCCGTATCTGAAGGAGAAAACCTGATGGTGACAGCCACTATTTCCAATACAGGGGATGTGGAAGGTACTGAGATTGTTCAGCTCTATACCAGGGATTTGGTGGCATCTTACACCCGCCCTGTTCGTGAATTGAAAAATTATCAGCGTGTTACTCTGGCTCCTGGAGAAAGTAAGGAAGTCTATTTTGAACTGGAGGCCCGACAGCTCGGATTTTACCATCCTGATGGAAAATTTGTGGTTGAGCCCGGTCAGTTTCATGTCTGGGTGGCTCCCAATGCAGCTGAGGGGTTGCAGGCAGAGTTTGAATTGAAATAAAAAACAGAATCTGATAGATTTTAGTTTTCCGCAGATTCTTGAATTTGTCAGGTTGTAATAGACAGAGCCTGCCACAGGTGGGTTCTGTTTCTTTGTAGAATTTTAAATCCAATGTTATGATTGTATCCTGGAAAAAAACGGTACTTCTAATTTTGCTTCCGGCTATTGTGGTTTTGCCGGGATGCATTGGAGGAAACCCGGGCGGAATGGAACTGGTGTGGAGCGAGGAGTTTGATTATGAGGGGCTGCCTGATGAAACAAAATGGAATTATGACACTGTTGGCAATTCCTACGGATGGGGAAATAATGAATTTCAATATTACACTGTACGGGATAAGAAAAATGCCTGGGTGGATGGCGAGTATTTAAATATTACTGCCGTTCGTGAGAAACGGGATGATTTTAACTATACCTCCGCACGTCTTACAACTAAGGAGAAGGGGGACTGGCTCTATGGAAGGATGGAGATCAGGGCACAGGTCCCCGGTGGTCGCGGAATCTGGCCAGCCATCTGGATGCTTCCCACAGATTGGGAATATGGTGGCTGGCCCGAAAGCGGTGAGATTGATATAATGGAACATGTGGGATACGATCCCGATTCTATTCATACAACCGTTCATACAGAGGCCTTTAACCACGGCATTGGTACCCAGAAAGGAAAAGCCACTTATGTGCCTGACTGTGAGGAAGCTTTTTATGTGTATGCCATTGAGTGGGATGAAGAAAAAATTGACTTTTTTATCGATGACAAATTGGTCTTTACTTTCAATAATACCAAAAGCGGACCGGCAGAGTGGCCTTTTGACAAGCGCTTTCATCTGATATTGAATGTCGCGGTTGGTGGCAACTGGGGCGGAGTTCACGGTGTGGATGATTCAATTTTCCCGTCAACCATGAAGGTCGATTATGTAAGAATTTATCAATAATGTTTTTTGCTTTTTCATTAATTCTGGGCGTTTCGTGTGTTTCTTAAATGCATGAAATGCCCTTTTTCTTTTTTTTATGAAAACCAACCTACTACTTCTTTTACTATTTCTTTTAGCAGTTTTCCCTGTTTTAGGTCAGGGATTTTTGCATGTCGATGGTAAATATATTTATGACGGCAATGGAGATGAATATATAATCCGAGGTCTGGGAACCGGCAACTGGATGTTGCAGGAAGGGTATATGATGAAGACGGCTGACCTGGGTGGTACCCAACATGAGTTCCGGGCCCGTCTGGAAGAGACCATCGGGGTGGCCAAAACAGACAGTTTCTACAATGCCTGGTTGCAGTATCATTTTACCCGTGCTGATGTGGATTCAATGAAAGCATGGGGATACAACACCGTGAGGGTAGCCATGCACTACAAATGGTTTACACCCCCCATAGAAGAAGAGCCTGTGGAAGGAGAAATTACCTGGCGGGACAAAGGATTTGAGATGCTTGATTCTTTGTTGGTCTGGTGCGGTGACAATCAGATGTATCTTATTCTTGATTTGCATGGGGCACCCGGGGGACAAGGTAAAGATGCCAATATTTCAGATTACGATCCGGGCAAACCGTCGTTGTGGGAAAGTGATCTCAATAAGGACAAGACTGTAGCTTTATGGGCGAAATTGGCAGAGCGTTATGCCGATGAACACTGGATTGGCGGTTATGATCTCATTAATGAAACCAACTGGACTTTTCCGGAGGGGAACAACTCTCAAATGCGAAATTTATATGGTCGTATCACTGAGGCCATCAGAATGGTGGATCAAAACCACATCATATTTATTGAAGGAAATGGGTTTGCCAACGATTTTTCCGGGCTTACCCCGCCCTGGGACGATAATATGGTCTATAGCTTTCATAAGTATTGGAACTACAATACTAAGGGCTCTATTCAGTGGGTATTGGATTTGCGCGATACTTATGATATTCCCATCTGGCTGGGAGAAACCGGCGAGAACTCCAATACCTGGTTTACCAATCTGGTGCATTTGTGCGAGTCGAATCAGATTGGATGGTCGTGGTGGCCGGTAAAAAAGTCAGGGATTAACAATCCACTTAGAGTGGAAGTGAATGAAGGGTACGAGCGGCTGCTGGAATATTGGAAGGGAGAAGGTTCGGAGATGACAGAGGAGGAGGCCTTTCAGGCTGTTCTGCAGTTTGCCGAAAATCATAAGATAGAAAACTGTATCGTTCAAAAAGATGTGATCGATGCCAAAATCAGGCAACCCCATACTACCGAAACAAAACCGTTTAGAAAGCACACCACCGGCAATCCTGTTTTCTTCACCGATTACGATTTGGGTCGTGTGCATCATGCTTATTTTGATAAGGATACCGCCAATTATCATCTGGATCAGGATGGGCAATATACCAATTGGAATCAGGGATGGGCTTACCGCAACGATGGGGTGGACATAGAGGTTTGTTCCGATGTTGCTAATACATCCAATGGTTATAATGTAGGGTGGACGGAAGATGGTGAATGGATGCAATATACCCTTGAAGTTGGAGAGGATGCTGCATGGGAGTTATCTGTTCGATATGCTGCCGCTAATGATAGCCGGATTCGTTTCGAAGCAGACGGTATGCCTTTGACACCGGTCATTTCGCTTCCCGCCACCGGAGGGTATCAATCCTGGGCAACCCTTGTGGTTGAAGACATTGTTTTACCGGCAGGAAAAGTTCAGATCAGATGCATCATCGAGCAGGGGGGAGTCAATTTGAATTTCTTTTCTTTTGACAGTCCTTCTCCTGTGGGCTTCGTCGATTTCTCGGCAGTCCTTGCAAAAACTGAATACCCCGGTAATGTGATTCAGCTTTTTTTGAATAAACCTTTCACAGGAGAGGCCAACGCCCTCCTGGGCAATGAATTTAATATTGAGGTTTCTGGTGACGAACTGGAAGTCTCTGAAGTTCTTTGGAGTGAGGAGAATCCACGGAAACTGGAGCTTTTTTTACCGGATTATCTCAATGACGGAGAAAACATTCTGATGTCTTATGCCGGAAGTTTCATCGTCAGCAATGGTCAGGAACTTTCTTCTTTCGAGTTAGAAGTTCAAAATCTTATCCCCGAAGTTTTTGAAATACCCGGAAGCATCGAGGCCGAAGATTTTGCGGTGAATAATGGGTTTGAACTTGAAGATTGTCAGGATACGGGAGGTGGACTGAATACCGCATTTGCCAATCCGGGAGATTATGTGGAATATTATGTGGAGGTAAAACAGGATGAGACTTTTCAGGTGGAATATCGGGTGGCCACGGAACGAACTGCTCCGCAACTTGTCTTTTTGCAGGAGCAAAACAGTGAATGGATCCCATTGGATACCATGACTTTTCAATCAACCGGAGGATGGCAAAAATGGCAAACGCAGACCGGGAAGATTTCTTTAAAGGAGGGTAGAGGTAAAATCCGGTTGATGACTCTTTATTCAGAGTATAATTTGAATAAAATTAAACTTTCTGTTGGGGCTTCTGTTCAAGAAAGTGTACATTTGAACAGATTAGTTTTATATCCCAATCCAGTCGATTCTTTGTTGATTGTTAATTTACCATTTCTGTCTGGTGGAATATGTCAGTTATCTGCCTATGATTTATCGGGAAATTTAATCAGGTCATGGAAGAGAAGAGGAAATAAGAGAATAGAGCTTGATGTAAAAAAATTTTCTGAGGGGCTTTATTTCTTAAAGGTTAATTATGGAACCGGTGTTGCTAACGGCAAATTTTTTGTTTCAGCATCGGGAAGAAATTAGTTCATTGCAAACAAAATAGTCCTCTTTTTTTCATAGCCATAGAGATTAATTTTGAGGACAAAAAGCCCCGGTAGTGTCACATGCCGGGGTTTTGTTTTTTTATCAGGGAATTAAAAAGAGGTGCTGGTCATTGTGTGATAGGTAAAGAAAGAGGTTTTCCCGGGTTGGATATCAACCGTGATCTGATCATTTACCGAATTACGACCTGAGAAACTCAAATCGATGGTTTGCTGCCCTGCCGGCAATGGAATTCTGGCGTATGAAACAGAATAGGGCAGCGACTGCCAGTTGCGGGTATCTGCCTTTTCGGTCATTGCATTAATGATGCTCACTATGGTTCCCAGATTCTCGTTTTCATTGGCTGCCAATTCTTCCATGGCTCGTTTTGTTGCAAGTCGTAAAAGGCTGTTGCCTAACTCTCGTACCATTCTGTCTTTCAGACTTTGAAAAGCTATTTTATTGATGTCTTGTGCCTGCTCAAAAGGAATGGTTTCCCCGTTGGCGGTAATACGTCCGTTGGAAAAAACAGGAAAGCGTTCACGGTATCGTGGAAAGGCAACGCGCAGGAAGGAGAGATCCTTAAATGCAGCTCTTTCGCGTGACGACAGGCTGTTGGCCGAATAGGTGTAGTGCAATCCCATCTCCTGGTTGCCCAGAGCAACAACGCCGTTGGACATTCCGTAATTGGAAATGGTAATTTGCCATTCCTCCTTGACGGGCCCCATGCCATTAAGCCAGAAAACAACCAATTCCCCCTGATTACTCTTCAGCGCTGGGGGAGACTGAACATTGAATTTGTTTTCATAAAAACTGACCTTATCTTCAAAGCCTGTCTTTTTTGCCGCTCTTAACAAATCTTCTTTCAACTGGCGCGGGGGCTCCAGACCAAATAATTCCTTATAATCTGTTTCGTAAATTTCCAGTGCATTTCTGTAGGCAATAAAAGCATCGTTGTAATCGCCCGCAGCCTCATAAATCATTCCCATCAGGTTGTGGGCAAATGCATCGCGCTGATATTTGTTTTTGTGATCTTTGTATTTGTCATTGAGTTGTTGCAGACGGATATTTACACGTCTGGCTTCAACCAGAGCGCCTTCATAGTCGTTGAGTGCCAGAAAAGCCAGTGATTTGTAAAAATGAACCATTACAGATTCAAAATCCTCCGGGCGATACGGTTTTACCATCGGATTGGATATCATCGACAGCGCTTCCCATCCGTAGTTTTTGGAGTAATCCTCAATGTAATAATCGGCCTGGTTCAGAAATTTGATGCTTTCGCGGTAATCATTCATCATAAACGATACCACCCCGCGATTCATAAAATACAAAACCCGGTGATTATTTTCTGCCCATTTGGTATCATTGGCCAGCAGCTTCTCTGCTTTTTCAAAATTTCCCCCGGCAATATTTGATTGCACCTGATAGGTCTTTTGGTAAAAGGTTGCACAGGCGCTCAGCAATACCACCAAAAAAACAACTGCTATTACCTTGGGAATGCGGGCCATAAATCAATGTTCAATTATCAGTTATCAATGTTCAATGTTTAATTATCAGTTATCAATGTTCAATGATCAATGATCAATGATCAATTATTATTTATCACCTATACCTTGCTTAATGATAATTGTTCATTGGTAATTGTTCATTGTTCCTTGGTAATTAATTCTTAATATATTTTCTGATTTTCTTATCACCAATCCAGACAATTTCACTGGTTTCAATATCTGTAAGCTCCAGATTCACCTGATAATAATTGACACGTTCTTTTTTATAGGTATCCACTGTGGAGTTGATGTCGCCATTCATCATAAAATCGGCTCCAAGCTCCCGGCCCCAGGCTTTGACGGTCTCAGGTGAAGCAAACTCTTGTTGGGCGGCACGTTCCTTACGCAACTCTTCCCTTTTATCTCCTGCCTGAACAAGTCTCACTTTGCCACTGTTGATAAAAGCTCTTTCAATGTCTTTGATAAAAGTCTCTGCTTCAATATGTTCATGCGATTTGTTGTAAACCAGTCCGACAATCACAACCGGTCTCTCTCCGTTGTGTTTCTCCTCAAAGTTTTTTAGCCAATGAGCTTCCAATACCTGATTAACCATGGCTTCTGCCACCATACGTGAGTCGGTGTCGTTCCAGCGCCCACTCAGGTCAATAATCTCTTCGGTATCTATGCGCTCCACTTTACGGGTGCCGCAGCTTTGCAGAAAAGCGATCATTGTGAAGAGTACGAGAATATAAGCTGTCGTTTTCATAAGTAGTTGTATTATAGGGTGAAATGTTTTGTTATAGAAATGATTTAATTATTACAGATATCTTTTAATTTGCTCTGTCAGTTGTTCCGGAGCATTATTTGCAAGCTCAAAGGTCAGATCAAGTGCATCGTCAAACTTACCGGACAGGCCTACTTTCAATTTGGCTTTTGATAGTTTTATCGTTGCTGTGGCAGGAAAACAATCATCGGCCGAATAAACAAGTAAAGCATCCGTCTCGTATTGAGTAAATTCTTTTAACTCTTCACTTTTGGGAAGGAAGAAAAAAGAAAAATCCTTTAAGGTGGCAAAAAACAGTTTCCGGTCACTAATGAGATTATCTTCTGCTTCCTTTGCATTAAAGAAACCTATAGCCTTAGTGTTAATATTTTGGCCATTCAGTTCTTTGATGAATGCTTTAACCTCTTTCAGGCACTTTTCTGATGAGGCATCAAAAAATATGCCGACATTCTTCAGGTCGGTCAGTTTTTTCATCTCAACACTGCGCGAACTCTTTTTCAGGGTTTTGTGCAGCATCCATCGGCCGAAATTTTCTCTTTGTTTTCTTAGAAGTATCACGCGGTCTCTGTTTTCAGTTATGGAGCGGATTTTAACCTGATTTTTTTATGCAAAAATCAGGCTGAAAATCATTCTTCTCCAATCAGTTCAAGAAATTGATTTTCTGATAATATTGTTACGCCTTGTTTTTCGGCTTTTTCAAGTTTGCTGGGGCCCATATTTTCTCCGGCTACCAGATAATCGGTATTTCCGGTTACAGATCCCGTGTTTTTGCCTCCATGAGCCTCAATCATCTCTTTCAGCTGGTCTCTGGAATATTTGGTGAATTTACCACTGATCACAAGCGTTTTGCCTTCCAGAACATTGGAAACAGATTCGGGAGAAGATGAATGCTCTGATCCGGCCAGTTGCAGCCCAAAAGTTTTCAACTCTTCAATCATTCTTCGGTTGGCTTCCGATTTGAAAAAGGCAATAATACTTCCGGCAATTTTCTTTCCAATTTCATCCACGGCAATAAGTTCCTCTTCTGATGCATCGGCCAGCTGGTCAATTGAAGTAAAACTGCCTGCCAGTTTTTTGGCCACGGTTTCTCCCACAAATCTGATACCCAAAGCAAATAAAACTCGGGGCCAGGGAACTTCCAGTGACTTTCGGATGCTGGAAACAATATTCCTGGCCGATTTATCTCCCAGTCGCTCCAGTGTAATAAGTTGTGAGGCTTTTATTCTGTAAAGGTCGGGGAGTGTTGTCACCAACCCTTTGCTGTACATGAGGTTTATAGTTTCTGCCCCCAGACCATCGATGTTCATGGCACGGCGCGAAATGAAATGTTCAAGTTTTCCTTTAATTTGTGGAGGACAACTGGCTGTGTTGGGACAGTAATGTGCTGCTTCACCTTCAGGACGCATCAATGGAGCGCCACACTCCGGACACTCTTTTATGAATTCTACAGGAGCACTCAGGGCCGGGCGCTCCTCTATAACCACGCCGGTAATTTTTGGGATTATTTCACCTCCTTTCTCAACAGTTACCAAGTCGTTGATGTGAAGTCCCAAACCGGATATGATGTCTGCATTGTGCAGGGATGCCCTTTTTACTGTGGTTCCGGCCAACTGAACCGGTTCCAGGTTGGCAACCGGTGTTACGGCTCCGGTTCGGCCCACCTGATAATCTACAGAAACCAATCGCGTTTTGGCTTCTTCTGCTTTAAACTTGTAGGCAATAGCCCAGCGGGGACTTTTAGCCGTGAATCCCAGCTTTTTCTGAAGGCTGATGTCATCCACCTTTATTACCGCTCCGTCGATTTCAAATGGCAGATCGTGGCGTGCAGTTTCCCAGTGTTTTATGAATTCAAAAACTTCACTGATGGTTTTACATCTCCGGGTGTGCGGAGATATTTTTAAGCCCCAGGAACGAGCCTTCATCAGGTTCTCATAGTGGCTTCCGGTTGGCAATTGTTCCGAGAGCATATAATAAAAATAGGCATCCAGTGGTCGCCTGGCTACCAGCGAACTGTTCTGAAGTTTGAGGGAACCTGCTGCTGCATTACGTGGATTGGCAAATGGCGCTTCACCGGCCTTTTCCTTCTCAGCGTTGAGCCATTCAAATCCTTTCAGAGGCAGGAAGATTTCTCCCCTTATTTCAAATACATCAGGATAATCACCATTCAGTTTCAGGGGAATTGAGCGTATGGTACGTACATTTTGGGTTACATCGTCACCAACAGTTCCGTCACCGCGTGTCACTGCACGTGCCAGTTTTCCGTCTTTATAGGTCAGGCCGATTGCAGTCCCGTCGTATTTTAATTCGCATGTATATTCAAAGTCTGAACCGGCCAGCTTTATCACGCGATTGTGAAAATCCTGTAACTCCTCTTCGGAGTAGGTGTTGCCAAGCGAGAGCATAGGGTATTTATGACTGACCTGCTCAAACTCTTTATTCAGGTCGCTGCCTACACGCATGGAGGGACTGTCGGGATCCTCAAATTCCGGAAATTCTTTTTCCAGATCCATCAATTCCCGCATTTTCAGGTCAAACTCCCGGTCACTGATTATGGGATTGTTCTCCACGTAATATCTGTGGTTATGCAGGTTCAGTTCATCCCTAAGGTGCTCTATCTTTTCTTTGGCAGCTTCCTTCTCCATTTTGTTCTCAAATATTTAAAGTGATGAGCAAATTTAGCTTTTTTGACCGAAATACGCTTCTTCCACCGGTCATTTGTCTATAACTCCTGATTTACGGAACCAGGAGAGACACTCTTTTATTCCTTTGTCAATTCCATCAAATCTTACACCCAACTCTTCTTTGGCTTTTTTAGAAGTATAAAAGTTGTTGACACATAGCATTTTTGTGTTGGTTAGTGATAGTTGTGAATTAATTCCTGATAAACGGATGATGTTGCCGATAATTCCTGCTGCGTTAAGGAAAAGAGGAGGGATTGTGATAATCATCGGATGTTTTTGTTCAATATCTCCCAGTTTGCGAAAAAAATCCCGGAATGAAAGATTTTCTCCTGCCAGCAGATAGGCCTGTCCGTTTGCTCCTTTCTCCAACGCTGCCACAACTCCATTGGCGGCATCGGTGGCGTTAACAAAGTTTTTTCCTCCCGGAGGGGCGAAAATTATCCTTTTTCTGTGTCCCATCAGTATGATCTTCCCTGAGCCGGGTTTGGCATCATAAGGGCCAATAATAAAGGTGGGATTGACCACAGAAACTGAGATTCGGTCCTGACAAGCAAAAACTTCCTTTTGCGCTTCAGCTTTACTTCGTGCATACAACGATTTTGAAAAGGGTAGTTGGATTGGCATCTTTTCATTGCCCGGATTTTCAACAGTGCCATAGCCAAAAGCATTGGCCGAACTTACAAAAACAAATTTCTTAATTTTATTGCTAATGGAGAGTTCCAGCAATTTTCTGGTGGCTTTTACATTTACCTCCTCATACTTGTGATAAGTCCGAATGCTTTGTGATGTAATAGCTGCCACGTGTATCACTGATGTGCAATCTTTCAGGATTTCTTCTATTTGATCAGGTCTGGTAATGTCACCGGTTACCAACTCCAGGTTCTGGTTGCGAGGTCCCTGGTATTTGTCAGGGTTTCTGAGCATTCCTCGTACTTTGTAGCCTGTTTCCAATAGTCTGTTAATAACGTTGGTGGCAAGCATTCCGTTGGCTCCTGTAACTAAAACTTTCGACATATCTGTTTTTGTTTCAAAGTGCCACTATAAGATTTTTTGTGTTAACTCAACCCACACCTCTCAACCCTCATCCCTAAGCTTCTTCAATTTCCCTTTTTGCAGCTTGGGTCATCAAATGCATTTTTATTTTTGGAGGCACCAGAGAAAGCAGGAATTTATTGATGTAATTGCGTTTCCCGGTAATAATATAGGGCTTCTTTTTCAGCATTTTCCGGATGCTTACCCTGGCTGCTTTTTCGGGGGTTACGAGTCCAATTTTACCCAGGAAGCCTTGCTTTTCAATGCGCCCGGTTATTTCGGCATTGGTTTTCATTGGTCCGGGAAGTACCACGCTCACAAAGACGGATGTTCCGGCTAATTCATTGCAAAGGGCTCTGGAGAAGTGTTGGATGTATCTTTTTGTGGCAGAATAAACGGTTTTGAAGCCAATGGGACTGAAGGATGCCATACTTGAGACGTTCAAAATATAGGATTCATCTTGTCGGAGCAGGTTGGGAAGTAACTGATGGGTGATGATGGACGTGGCCATTACATTAATTTGAATCAGGTTTTCAATGTAAGTTAAGTCACTTTTATGAAAAGTTTGGGTTCCTCCGGCTCCTGCGTTGTTAATCAGTATGTTGATGTCGAAATTTTTATTCGCCCACGCCGTCATTTTTAGTAGTTCGTCACGGTTCGTCAGGTCGGCTTCCCATGTTTGAGCTTCTACCCCCAGTTGGCGGCACTCTGTGGCGGTTTTTTCGATGTTCTCACCAGGCAGTGCCACCAGAATGACGTTGAAACCATATCTGCTTAATTCGAGTGCCAGTAGCTTTCCAAATCCCTGACTTCCTCCTGTTATCAGGGCATATTTTTTGTTTTTTCCCATTAAATCTTCAGTTTTTTCAACCTTTTGATTTGTCGATCGTCTTTTATGTTACAGGCTCAGGTTTTAAGTGGTTTTTCGGATTTAGAATTCCTGATGTTATCCTTTTTTAGCAATTCAAGCGCATGAATTTCGGAAAACCCGAATATAACAAATTATTTGTTCAGGCTATGTGTCTTTACTTTGGTTTTATTAATTTAGATATTTAATGTCAATTGTCTGTAAAATTTTTTCAAAGTTCTGGAAATTAAATCTTTATATTTAAATGGGTGTTTTTGATAAAAGTCAGAATATCAATGTAATACGATTTTCCTAACCTCTAACCTCTAATATCTAAAAATCTAACGATCTGTTGAATGTTGTCTAACCATTAAAAATTAAAATTATGAAGAAAACTGTATCTCTGTTGGGAGTCATTGCCCTGTTGTTTTTTGCCTCATGTGGGAGTTCGGGAGGAGATAAAACGAACGCCCCGGAAGGGACATCTGATGTGGAAGCAATTGGTGAAGAGGTGGCAGATTCCGTTTCTGTGGAAATTGAAAAAGCCCGCCTGGAGCTGGAGCAAAAAGTTGATGAGGTGGATGCTGCGCTTAATGAACTGGAGTAGTTGGTGTTATTTTTATTGAAGTGCCTTTTTGGCCGGGTTAAATTCACAAATGATCTGGTAGGATATTTTTTGTGAATAAAGCCTGTTAACTTTATAAACTATTAATTATGAAACGATTTCATTATTTATTGATATTGCTAATGCTGGCTTTTTCCGGTTCATTGGCATTTGGTCAGGGAAACAGCCAGAATGCCCGTAACAAAGGCAGGCAAAAAGCTAAAGAAGCTAAGGAAAACGTGGAACAGACCGCTGATTCGCTTCGCGAACAGTCCGAAGAGGCGGAAAAGGAATTTGAACGCAACCGCAATAACGGTAATAAAAAAGATAAGGCCCGGAAGGAAATGAAAGAGGGGATGGAGAAGGGAAAAGAGGCTTCAGAGAAAGCAAGAGGTAATGCCTTTGGTAAAGATAAGCAGGGTATGTCGGGTCGGGAATTCGGACAACAGCGCGCCCGTGAAGCCCGGGAGCAAAATCGTAAGATGCTGGATGAATCCATAAAAAAGGGAAAGGATAAATCTGAAGAGGCAAGGGAAAGAATCCGTGATGCTGAGCAGAGAACCGAGGAGGCCTACGAAGCAGGCGAAATATCTGAAGAGGAGTATGAGAAAAGAAAAGAAAAGATTGAGAAGGCGCGTGAAAAAGTAGAGGAGTTGGAGCAGGAAGTAGAGGAGGCCAATGAGGAGAAGATGAGGGAGGAAGAGGAAGCTGCCCGCGAAGCGGAAAAGGAAGCTCGTGAGGCCGCCCAGGAGGCGGATGAAACCGCCAGCGAAGCAGAAGAGGCAGCTCGTGAAGCCACTCAGGAGGCTGAGGAAGCAGCCCGTGAAGCAGAAGAGGATTAAGCGTATCAAACTTATTAACGGGTGAAGGTTTTCGGTTTTGTTGAAAATCTTCACCCTTTTTTTGGCTTTTTATTTGAGATGAGCATGATAAGGTTTGTCACAAACGAACATGTATATTATTTAGTGAGTTTCTTGGTGAAAAAAGCGCAAATCCGGCGAGGGACTAACGTTCCATTCTCCTTTTGATGCAGAAATAGTCATTCATTGAATTCTCCTGAGTTCCGCACTTTTTTTCATGTAAAAAACTTAACTTTCATTAAATCAAATTTTTAATGTATTTTTAGGTGTAAATTTGGGTGTCCCAGAGGCTGCTTTTACACCATGTTTGTCC
>Ga0163227_100042_pt1 | contig 53474 bp, 65 predicted proteins | sample MSEWel2016_09_14_2_FD_113148 | JGI IMG/M metagenome (GOLD analysis project Ga0163227, IMG submission 113148) | Subsurface microbial communities from deep shales in West Virginia, USA - MSEEL Well Study Marcellus 5H_2016_09_14 ...
CCAGGAGGTCGAAGATGGCTCCATCTGGTGGTGGAGCGACGCTGAGCAGCGCTGGCTCAAACCCGAGCCCATGGCCTGAGCTTTCCCCGAAGACGTTGAAGACCATCCGAACCTGCGAATCCCTCATGTTTCGCAGGTTTTTTTGGTCTCCAAATCCACCCCGCCAAACGCTCCGGGATCCGAATGGTTCCATTTTCGTCGGGATTGTGCGCAAACGGATAAACTATCCACATGAGGAATCCTGCCTCCACTCTCGGACGATCGTCCAAATCTCTCATGCGAACCCTGCCGGTCGCACTTGGTCTGCTCCTGGCGGCCCATACGGCCCATGGACGCGCATACCCACCGCCGCGGTCGGTGCTCAATTCCTATGCGGTGGGCTCTACCATCTGGCAAAACAACAATCCAACTACGGATGCTTACGTCACTCTGGCTACGTTTGGCAATTTAGCGGGGAGCACCGTCAGCCAGACCTTTAATCGAGACGGTTTTTACGAAGTCTCGGCCGCGAGTGGCCTGTATGATGTGCAGTACTTGATTATCCCGCCGGGCGGGACCATCGAGGGCGTTACCGGCACCCGGTCAGACGGCGTGCACGTCAACCAATCGGCATGGGGGGTGAACTACCTTGCCAGCAATCCGCCCACCGGATCCATCACCATCACAAATGGCCAAACCGCCATCCCGGCTGGGGAAGCGGTCGACCTGCAATATCTCGCTCACGACGACGACAAGGACATTAAAACGGTCGTCGTCGAGATCAGGACCCGCGATGGCTTGGAGTTCTCCGCGTGGTCGGAATTGTACCGACACGAGCCGGCCAATCCCGTCACGGACTTTACACAAACGGTGACCACGACAGCGCCCGGCGATTGTAGTGCCTTCCAATATCGCATGACCGTCACGGACGTCACCGGAAATCAGGCGAGGTTTTTCTCGGACATCCAAGACGCCCAGCAAAACCGCCCGCCGTCGGTCGGAAATGTAACCCTCGAAACGACGCCGCTATATAATTCTGCGTCTTCGGCGGTCCGTTTCGATGTGGGAGACCCCGACGATAACCTCGACCGCGTTGAGCTCGAATACGAAGCGACCACGGCTGACAATACGACCTCTAGCGGAACTTTGCCAGCTCCTTCAGTTGCATCGGCAGGCGGCACCTACACCGTCTCCATTGGGGATTCCGTATTCGCTGGATACGCGCCAGGAACCCGCGTTCGTTTTCATGTGGTCGCCTTCGATACCGATGGGGAAACAACCGCGCAACCGTCTGGCGCCTACACAATCGTCAATCGGTCGCCGCAAGTAAGCAGCATTAACTGCCAAAGCTCTGCACTCTGGAACGACCAAACGCACACATTCGTAGTGACCGTCACAGACCCCGATGGCAACCTGAAGCTGCTGGATCTCGCCTACACGATTCAAGATGCCGATGGCACGGTATCCAGTTACGGTTGGAGTCCACGTTCCGTCGGTGGCGTGAACGATGCACTTAACTACTCTGCCACCCGCATGCAGGTTCATGCTCCTGGGAGCATCGTCAAGATGACCGCGAAGGTCACGGACACGAGCGGGGCTACCGAGTCGCTGACGCGCACATATACCATTCCGAACCGCGCACCTTCCACCACCAATGATGAGGCCACTGCTGACACGGCGTACTACGGCAGCAATAAAACGCTGACCGTAACCGGCACGGACCCGGACGGAAATTTGCGCTACGCCGAATGGCAATCGAAAGTCGATTCCGGAGCCTGGAGCGATTCCCATTTCCTGGCTGAATATTCCCGTGACACCCTGCGCCGGGACGAACTCTCGGATGACCTCCAATTGGAATTCGGGGAGGCACCGGGCACGGTAAAGCAATATCGGGTCCGCCACGTCGACTGGTCTGGCGCCACATCGAGTTGGGTAACAGCGGACTGGACCCAGATCCTGGCACTCAGCCCGCGTCATACTCCCGCCACCGTAACGGTCCAATCCGTGCCGAAGGCGGGCCTCGAAGACTGGTTCACGCCGTCCGATCCAGTCGACATCGACGTCACGATCGAAGAGGAATATCAACAAGGAGAATAAAACGTCATGGCACATGCTGGCCAGGAAACTTACGGGGACCAACGCGGAAGCACGTTGGTCTCTTCTATCATCGCTCTCTGCGTCGCCGGCGCCCTTTTGGCCATTCTGGGATGGTACATCGCTACAGAGGCCACCTCGTATCAAAACATGACCGACCGATCACAGCAGGAGAGCTTCGATACCTTTCAAAAGGAGATGGTCGTGGAGGGATTCGACCCGGGCATCGGACTAAACCCTCTGGACGGCCTCTCCCCGGAAGTGCCCGCAGCCGCGGTAATCGCAATTTCCCAACCCCAGGGCGGCAGCAATGACGAACTGATCGGAGCGGTGCGGGAGGAACCGCCTACAGTGATCGTGGTAGACGATGGAGATCCGGACGATCCAACACCGGGTGACGGTAATCCCGCGATCGTCTATGTCCCAACCGAAGACGGAACCAGAGGAGGGGGGATCGGCTCCCAGACGATCCCAAGAGGGGATCCCATCCCGCCGGACGCCGTCCAATTACGCCCGCCTCAAATTCTACGCAGTGGCTTCATTGAACGGAATACGTTCCCGCTGCAAAATCTGATTCAGCCCAGTCCCATCAATCCCGAAGGAACCGTGTACCGGTACACTCTGGATGCGTCTCTCCCCGTAGAGGAGTGGCCGGTCTGGGAAGAGAGCCTGGCCTACACGGCTGCCAATTTGCCCTATAGGATTACCTTCTGTGCGACACACCCCTCAAGCGAATACGCCCCTTCAGATTATGCGGAAGCGACGTACCAGACGAGTATCAGCATCCAGTATGGACGTGCGAACGACAGTGAATGGCCTTCGACCAACACCAGCTTCACGTATGCAGACGCGGTGCCGCAAAACGGGCAGAGTCGAGGCATCAGACTGAAAACAGACCTTCCGGGGGTGCCGGCGTCCATCGTTTATACGTTTGCCGCTCACGACCCTGGACCCGCAGACGCGAGGTATAGCACCGCGTTCATGCCCGCCCTCGATACGTGGTCGGCCGGCCAATTGGTGTTGCGTGCACGAGCGATCCCCACGGGACCTCAGTATGTGGGGGCCGATGTTCTGGTCGTAACCATGACGGCCGTGCCCACACAGTTGCCGCCCCCGACGATCAACATCGCATCCAACGACACTTTGTCGGACGGAGCGCCGATCACTGCCTTCAATCCGTCGTTTAGGGACCAATCAGATACTCACGTGGTGATTCCCGGCTACATGGATGCGGTCCTTCTGCCGTTCGATCCTTATGAGCTCACAATACCCACAATTCCACTCCCTTGAATCGAGTCAGGTTAAAATAGCATAGATGATCGAACCGAACCCGCTTCCCGCGTTCCGCAATCTCGACGAGGTGATCGACTTTCTGATCACGAATTCAAAGGGATTCTTTGGCGTTACCATCTCCAACGATAAGATCTCTTTCAAAAATCGTTTCGGGTGGCAAAACACCTCGTGGAGCGAGGAAACGAAGTGGCTGGAAAAATATTGTTCACTCGTAGCCGTAGACTGTGAAGCGCTCGAGTGGACCGAATCGGTCGAGGAATCCTTCAGCTGGAGCCACGTCAGCAGCGAAACGCCCTTTCGATTTCGCACCTGTCTTACGTTTGGGATGACCCATTGGGACCTTGTCCTGCGTCTGCTGCCGAACAAGGTCTTCCCCTTGAGCATGGTGCGCCTTTCGGATGCGGTAGTGGACCATTTCGTGCACATCGACGAAGGCCTGGTCCTCGTGAGTGGAGAGACCGGCAGCGGCAAGAGCTCCACCATGGCGAGCCTGATCGACCATCGCCTCAGTCAGCGCTCAGAGAAGCTCTACACCGCGGAGAACCCGATTGAGTATCTACATACGGCCCGTCCGGGCTGTGTCGTCAAGCAGATCGAGGTAGGGGAGGGCAAATCAGTCCCCGACTACCAAGAAGCCATCCGCCGGGCCATGCGGCAGGATCCGGATATCATCCTGCTGCAAGAACTCCGGACCCCAGTAGAAGCCGTAGCGGCCCTCGATGCCGCTCTCACAGGTCACGTGGTCGTTGCGTCGCTCCACGCATCGGATCCCGTCACCACGATCAAACGTTTCGTGCGATGGTTGGAGATCTACCAAGGCAAGAACGCCGATACCGATTCTCTCGGGAGGGCTCTGAAACTCGTCATCTCGCAACGCATGCACACCTTTCGCGATCATTTCGCCCCCATCCACGAAGTGCTACTCGCTTCAGAGGCGAACGCGAATGCGGTGGCAACGCAGATCAGCAACGGCCGCCTCAGCGAGATGAAGAACTTGATCGCGACAGGCCGCAGCCACGGGATGGTTACCTTTGAGCATTCACGCCAAGAACTGGAGCGAGAGCTTCTGCGTCAGCAAAAAAAGCGCAGCGTAGGCTGAGCCCAGCGGCGACTCCCGCCGCACAAATACAATCAATAGTCAGAGGTGGCACCCACCAGGAGGGCGCAGGGAGCGATTCCGGCAAGCTCGTTCACAACACTCTGATCGGGCAGCACGGAGAGCTCCCAGTTGGACGCATACGACACCGCCCGTTCACCCCAGGAGTCGATAGAAAGATGCCCGTAGAGAGTCGCCCGACCGGACACTGTACAGAGCCGGCGGTTGGCATTGAGGATGAGGCCACCGCGCCAGCTGATACCATCGGCAAAGTCCACATCTAGGCTGTCATTGTAAATCAGGGTGGCCCGCTGATTATCGCCCATGAGACGTATGCGGCCTGGAAGGCCATACCGGTTGCGCACCATGAGTGTCACAGGCTCCAGAGTATCATCCGCAGTTCCGGTCACCACGATCTGAGCCCCGGAGATGGCCACATCGATGTTGATCACCGACGCTTCCACCTCCGATAAATCAACGATCAGCACGTTGATCTGTCCTGTTTTGACGCCAGGCGCATTCGACCGTTCCGACGAATTCATTGACACGTTCAGTGCATTGAGGGCGATCTGAAAGCGATCTTTCCATCCTTCACTGTTGATTAATTCGTAGAGGCTCCAGGTGAGCTTGGAATAGGGCACATACATGCGTGGCAACGCTTGGTTTACTGCGTCGTAGGAAGGATTCGTCACCGCCTCGGTTTCAGGATTGAGCACGGAGGTCAACAGGACCGTGCCGCCGGATTGATCAAAGGTCGGTGTGCGCAAGGCACCCAGCCAAGCGTAGTCACCTATTTCATCCTGCACCGCACCGCTCATCGGCAGACCGTAGATCACGACTGGCCAATTCGTGATGGGAACGTAAAAGCTCGGAGTCGCGACACGATACGTCCACGTGGATCCAGCCCCGGCACCGGGATAGGTGATCTCATATTCTACGCTCGCGGCGCCCATCGAAGCAACCGGGCCCTGGGCCAGCAAACTCTCCATGTGTCGGGGTAGCCGGAAGCTCCCAGAATCAAATCGAGCCATGTAGTTGGCGGTGTCTGGATAGCATAAGCTGCTGTAGGACAAATCCCGCGTGACCCGGTAATCGACTACCGATCCGCCATCCGCACCGAATGCCCCCGCAGCCAGAACCAACTCATCCATGACGTCGGCGAGTTGTTCGGATTTTCCATAACCCGCGGGTGTCGACTCGCGGAGGCGGTACACGGCGGCGACCGTCAAGTTTTCCAGGCTCTCGGCATCCAGCCGCCGCTGTTTCGCAAAATCGGAGGCATCGAGGTAGCCGTCGACGGAGCGGTGGATGATCATCGTCGTCTGATACAACCCCAGCATCACGACAAGGAGAATGAGAAGGGCCGCGGCGACATGACCCCGACGGGAACGAAAGCTGTGACGCATGATCAAGACTGTGGGATGAAAAATGTGAAGCGAGAGTATGGCACGGTCGACGCAGAGGCGGAAGAACCCGTAAGCAGGAAAGGATCGGGAAACACAACCGTAATCGGGCCATCCTGACGCCTAAAAGGATCGCCGGTGCCGATTGATAAAGATGGATAGACGGAGGGCTCTTTGCCCCAGTTGGCTTCGTTCGCAGGCATGTAGAAGGAGTATTCTTGCACCGGAGCGTCTCTCGAGGTCGCGAGATCGAACATCCGCACCCAATAGAAGACGCTATCTTCTGCCTTGCGCAGGTGACAATGAACGATGACAGGAGGGGCCGCTTCATCCGGTATGATCGTCATCATGAACGATTCTGGAGCGAGATCCGCCACTGAGAAATTTGAGAGCGGCGGCCCACACTGGGAAAAGAAGGCGTCGCTAGAGAGCGGGTATCGAGCGTCGGGCAAACCAGAGAGAAGGTTGGTCCTGGGGAAGGGGGTCCAATCTACGCTAACCGCTCCAGAATGCACGAACGCAGCATGGCAATTATGCAGGTAGGCGTTGAAGGCTTCGAAGAAATCGCTCGCGGCTCGCAGCTGTCCGTAGTCCGGCGCTTTGGGATAGGAGTGCCCCTGGTAGAGCCACACCTGCTGCGCGTCACGAGGATCATCGGGCAGGAGCGTTATCGAGAATGCCACCAATACCATCGCTATAGCTCCCGCAACGAGGCCCAGCAGAGCCTCAACCAGCGAAAAGCCCGCTCTAGTATTCCACTGCATCTCCCTTGGGGCTCAGAATGACAGGCTTCGCGTTCAGCGCTTGGAGGTCGAAAGTATAACCTTCGTAGGCATAATCGGACAGATCCAAGCCCTCGGCTCCAGGGAGGAAGGGTTGAATGAGGTGAAACCGAAGTCCGTCACTGCTCGAGCTCCATGTGCTTTGCGCGTTCTGGTATCGTTTGGCGTACTGCCATTGGGCGGAAAAGAGGGCTTCGGCTCGGGCGATCGCGACCTTCCGGTGTCCATTGTCTTGAATGCCACGGAAGATGCTGTAACCGCCAAGGACGATTCCCATCAGCGCCAAAGCGACCACCATTTCCACCAGGGAGAAACCAGTGCGACCGTGTCCGTGAGTCCGAAATTTTCTGGGCATACTCTTATTTTAGCGGGATTGGATTAGAAATGAAAAAACCACGCTGTTCGCGTGGTTTTCTATCGTGGATTACACGGTGTGAGTTACTGCCACGGGCCGTCGGATCCACCCGTGTAGGTGAAGAGTCCCTCAGAGTAACTAAACGCCGTAGCGTCCAGAGACTGACCGGTGGGAGGCGTCCACTGGAAGGTCTGACCATCGACCGTCACGCCACCGGTGACGACCGGAATCGCAGTGGCGGCGTCGGTATCCGCAGCCACCAGGACGGGAGAGCCCTCGAAGGCGATGATCGCCTGCGCGATTTCCGACATTTCATCGGCCGTGCGCATGCCCACCTTGTTGCGGGCATTGCCCTGCAGACCGTTATACATGAGATAGCCGGTGGCGGAGATGATGCCCATGATAACGATAGCTACCATCAGACTCATGAGGGAGAAGCCGCCCTTACTACGAAAGGCGCGACGCTGATCCATGTGGGTAATTTTGTGCATATGAAAATTTGGATTGGTTAGGTTGCGAATTGGGAGAGGCGTGCCGTAGCACCGGCCTCTTTCGGTAGTTTAACCGGAAATTTTTAAACGGAAAAAAAACCTACTTTTGACCGGAGTTTCCCGTAGCAGAGCGGCTTCATGCAGGCGGCACGATCATCGAACGAGTGCTGAAACGCCCGAGAAACTCGATTCGCGGGTAAAATACCCTTTGAGATGTCATCCGACCTACAGGCCCGTGGCCCACGAGAACGTTACCTGGAGCAAAAAGAGGCTCTCCAGAAGCTATCCAACATCGACATAGCCGAGCGGTATTTCCACCTGCAACCGTCACAAAGGTTCAGTCGACAAAATCGGTATCGAGCAGGGAACACGACGGTTGCGGTGGACCAGGTAAGACCGGATCAGCCCTTCTACTCCGTCGACGAATCCACGCTATTCAACGGAAGCTCCAGAGGATTTGGGCCGATCAGCCTTTTTCAGGCCCTTGTAGACCTGACCCAAACCGAACTGCACCCCGGGGATTTCGAGAAAAGGCGTGGCTACTACGAGACCAAAGATCCCCAGAAAAATGGCTTCAGGCGCGCCTTCCGCTGCATGCTCGAAGCGTTCCGGCCAGAGCTGCTCTCCGACCAGGACATAAACCAACCGCACATCTCAATCCGGGAATTTCGGCCCGTTGATCCAAGGGAAATCGAGCGCATGAGACGGGCGGAGGCAAGTGCACGTTACCACCAGCAGAGAGCCGCACTGGATTCACTATCGTGCATCGACATAGCCGAGGGTTTTTTCGGACTTCAACCCGTGCATCGGTATTCCGGCGAGAACCAGTATGACATTGGGAGCGCCCGGATTGGGATCGACAAACGGAAAGCGACGCAACCGTTTTTGTCGCTCCGGGGCGATCTTCTTTACAACGGGAAGACCGGCGGACACGGGCCGATCAGTCTTTTTCGGGCATTGGCGGACCTCAGCGGGATGCAACTCATCCCGGCGGACTATTCGGAGCGCTCCAACTACTATGAGACCGGCAACGCCGATCAAGACGACTATCGCAAGGCTTTCCGCTGCATGCTCGAGGCCTTCCGCCCAGATCTGTTGCCATCGAACGCCCCGAAACCGAAGGGGCAACCCCCAGCAGTTCCAGTTCGCAGCCTCGATCTCTCCCGCATGGATGAATCTGGCCCACACAAGGAGACGCCATTCGCGCTGCCTCCAAAAGACAACCACGTCGAACCGCAGGTCCGCGACTATCTCGTGGAGCGGCGAAAGCTGCCGGCAAAGTTGGTCGATGCAATGCTCCAAGCCAATGCGGTCTATCCAGTCATGCGAAAGCAGGAAATGACACGCAAGGATGGCGAAACGTGGACCAAGACGACTCCAGCGGCTCTATTCCCGTTACGTGGCTATCAGACCAATCAGGTGGTCGGATACGCCTCCATCGATCTCGATGCCGGGAACTTCCGGCAGAATCGGGGACAGATCCAGCAAGCCCATTTTAGCGTAGGCCGCTACAACGAAAATACCAAAAAAGTGGTGCTCACGGAGGCGGTTATTGACGCATGCTCGAAGTTCGCCCTCGATCAGCCGTCCAAGGGCACAGTGATCCAGGCGATGGCCGGCAGTCGTGTGCCTGGCGCCCTACTCGAGCAGGCAGAAAAGAACCAAACCCATATCGTTCTGGCCCAGGATGCGGACAGAGCGGGTAGAAAAACCGCGCGCAACGTGTATGAGGAGTGCAAGACCCGCGGCATTCCTGTCAGCGTGGATATGCCCAAAGGAGCGATCGTCGATTTCCGCATCGATCATTCACCGCGAGACTGGGAGGAGCGGGTAGAGAAATGTAAGGCAATGGCGGGGGATTCGGGCATTCCCTATTCCGTCGCGGCGAACAAGGACGGCACGTCCACGTCGGTGTTCATGCCTTCAAACGTGGAAAGTGACCGGATCATCGACGCGATAAAGAACGAATATCGGCAGGTAGATCTCCAGAACCGTGACCAGATGCGCGAGACCTTCGCCCGGCTCCACGGAATGAAAAAGTTGCCGAAGAAGGTGCCCGTGCTGCAGGACAAAGCCATTATGAAGGACTGGAACGACGTATTGCGCTTTCGCCACAGTATGGAGGAACACCCACATCTCCCGCCGCACGCGCATGTGCCGGGCCTGCCAGAGCACTTTCAGGCGTTTCCCTATCCCGAAGGCGAACGCTGGGGCCTTTCCGCGCCTGCTGCCCAGCCAGAATTAGCTCCACAGCGTCCGCGCGAGGATGGCGTCTCAGTCGAAATGTGACCGCTGCAGGTAGTGTTATGGACAATAGAAAAGCGGCGGCCCGTTGGACCGCCGCTCATGCGACGTCATTCTTGCACCTATAGATTCTAGATCTCGAGGTTTGCCAGGCGCTGGAGTTCGTGCGCGACTTGGCGGCGTAGTCCGCGGCACGTATCCGCATCCACCTCTTGAAGGAGTTCCATTTCCTGCAAACGGAGGTTCATCAATTGTCCTTCGTTTGTGAGTACGCGAACGCGTCGATGATCCGCAACGCGATCTCTACCCTCAATGAACGATTGCACCACGATGTCGACGTCGGCCGACAACCCTGCGAGCGAGGACTGCAACTCCTCCAGTGTTTCGTCCGCTCGCCCATCAAAAACACGGCGGTCAGACGATGCCAACCCTTTGCTTCGAACGATGTGTCGCGGAGTTTCCGCCAGTCCGCCCCCTTTCGCATCCACCCGACGCACGGTGACAAGCATCAACAAGTTGCTCCTGTATTCTTGCTCCGTCAGATGCTTGAAGGCGAAACCGAAGAATGGGATGTCCCCCAAAAGCGGAATCTTCCCTTCCACCGACTTATTGACGGATCGTTCCAAGCCGCCAAGCGCCAACGTGTAGTTGTCGTCGAGCACCACGGACTGCCGAAACCGACGCGTTGAGGTCTGCGGCACTGGATCTCCAGCCAATTCGACGAAGTTCGTCAAATCGCTGACCTCGATCTGAAGGTCGAGGAGGATAGAGCCATCATTCTGGACAATCGGATCCACGCGAATGCGCGTTCCGGCCTCGAGGAACTCCTTGCGGGACAGTTCCGAGTATGTTTCGTCCGTCTTCTGAATCGCGTCTGCGATATACGGCACTCGATCGACGGCATCGAAGACCACCTCCCGGTTGGACAATGTGACCGTCCGTGGATATTCGACCATCCGGGTTTCGTCATCCTGTGCGAAGGCCCGCAGCTTCGCCTGGAGATCGTCAGAGGACAATATAGTGTTCGGGAACGACCATTCACCTGGCGTGCTTTCAAAATTGGAGACTTGAGCGCCGTAGCCGTCCTGAAGAGATCCACTCCAATCGAGCCCGAAGGCGCGGTGGGGATCGACCTCCACTTCGAGGAACTTAATCTCAACTTCCACCAGGTCCAGAGGCCGGTCAACGGCATCGAGATAGGCCGCCAGCAGCCGGTGTTGCGCCCGTGTAGCCTGGACAAACAACTGCCGAGTATCGGCATCCAGCGTCACTTTTGGATCAGGGACATCCCCCAGGGGAGCCGGATGTTGAACCACAAAGGGAGCAGGGGCATCCTCGGCGGTGCTCCCCGGCCGGCGCAGAACATCCGAATTCGAATCGCGCAGGAGGTCCGTAATGGTCGTTGTCAGAGGGTTGGAGCGGCCGCTGGCACCCGCAGACGTCAAATCGATAGTTTGCGAGCCATAGGTACCCTCGATGCGGTCATAACTGTAGTGGTTGAGAGGGTAGACCTTCGCGTACTGGATGGTCGGATCCGGGAAGCCGAATCGCCAAATTCCGTCCTGATACTGCATTTCAAACCCGTATATCTCGGCCATTTGATCGAGCACCTCGTAAGGGTTTCCGTGCAGCGTCATGCTGACCTTCATATCAGCCGCAAGGCTCTCCGGGATGTTGAAATAGCTCATGTCGGCCGCATCGGCGATCGCACGGATCACACGGGGGAGGGGAGTGTCTCCCGGGATGTCCCAATTGAAGTCCCGGCCAAGGCTCTGCAGGCGTTCGAGCTCTGCCTCCAAGCTCCCCGGGATCGGATCAGTGAGCTTCGTCTCCAAGATCTGCTGACCTCCGAACTCCCGATGCAGGTCGCCAACGGACAATTCGCCAGAGTGGGGACCAGCAGAGAGGCAAGGGCCGAAGCTGGCCAATAAGGGGAAAAGGTATTTCGTTCGCATGGTTATGGTGTGAAAAGTGGGCTACGCAGCGAGATCGGGAGAGAGACGGATAACACGGTGTCCGAACCAGCATCTTGGACGCGAAACGTAGCCTCCTGCTCTGACACCTCGCTCAGGGTGAAAAGCCGGTTATGCACCCCGAGAATACTCCCAGGGACGGATTCCCCCTCCCAGATGACAATTCTATCGAAGAGCAAGCCCTTCTGCTTGCCGCGCTGGAGCATGCCCCGAACTGGTAGGATTGGCGCAAGCATCTCTCGCACTTCAGAGACTTCGCTCGCGGTCCGCTGCGAAACCAATCGCGAAAAGGTACTACGACGTGCAGTGAACATTTCTTCGGGCAAATCGGACGGATCTTCGGCCACCCGATCGCTCGGTGCAGCCTGGGCGCAGACGGCCACGCCCAGCGCGGCAACAGCAAATAGGACGCGAATCATTGGGAGAAGTATTCTAGATTGGGAACGGACACTTGGATAACGCCTTCAATTTCCTCGGCGTCTCTTTGAAGCTGGATGCGGTGAACCCGCAACAGGCGATCCCGCGACTCCATATCGCCAACAAACCCCAATATGGACCCGAGGTCGCCGAGCACCGTATATTCGAATAGAGCAGCATCGTATTCGAGGTCGGGAATGCGGATGGTCGCGAGGTCTTTCGTATCGCTATGGGTCAACACGAGTGTGTTCTCGTTTAGCAATTTCGGGATCCTCTGACGGTGGCGGGCCGTCACATCCGTGTACATGGAACGCCAATCGTCGATCGCGGTGCCCGTGCCGGAGACCGGCTGTTGTGTAAGGCTTTTCGTCTCGGCTTGAAGCGCCTGATGGCGTTCCGCCAAAGCTTTATGTTTCGCGGCTGCAAGCCGGGCGAACGCCATCGAGCCAGTTGCGGCCGTCGCAGCAAGTGCCATGATTGCCACTCCAGAGAACAGTTGCTTAAGCATCGGGGGTAACGTAGAGTTCGAGTTTGATCTCCGTGTCGCTGAACTGCGATGGACCGCTGGTGATTCGCCACCCGGCCTGAAGAGCCGTCCGCTTGAGCGTCTCCACCAACTCCGTCGGATTTCCAGCATCCAGCGAAACGTGCAGCGTCAGCAGATACTGCTGGTTCAGGGGATTCTGTAGTTCGAAATTCCATAGGGACAACTGGCTCCGCTTGGCGCACTGCCGCAGCAGGTTCACGTTCAGCGCTTGCACAGCCGGCGTATATTCGGCGAGGTGGTCGAGGTTGCGCAGGATGGCGTCCTCTTCGGACATGGAGTCAACTTGGGACCGCTGGGCAGCCAAACGCATCCCAAGTTGCGAGGTTCGCTCTTTCAGAGCCGTTGCGGCCTGCAATTCGGAAATGCCCACGGCGATGCCTCCGACCATGACGAGGCAGGCAATGCCAACGGTCAGCAAAATGAGACCACGCAGGATACCCATCCATCTGGGTAGCAGGGGGGTGAAGGGCGCCCCGATGTCGGGCCGAAGGTCGTGTGCGAGATCCTCCCGCATCGTTGGCTGATTGAAGATACTCATTTGGCCAATAAACAAAGGGCACCAAGGTGGCTGGGACGGTCCGTGGCGGATTGGAACGCAATTTTAAATGCACCTTCCGGAGGAACGAAACCCGTCAGGTCGCTCTCCGTTGCGGAGAGTAACAGAACCGGCTTTGGAGGGGCATCGGCCGCAATGCGCTCCAGAATTTCCGGCAACTGCGTCGCACCATCCATCTCGAAATGCACCCGCGTGAATTCGCCGTCGGGCCCCGTTTCAACAATGGTAACGCTGCCGTGATCCACCGCCGCAAAGTGCGCGCGTCCAGCCCTAACTTCATCCGTCGAAACCGCCCACGACAGCAGATTTGCCAGAGTGCTCTGGACACGCAGCAGTCGGTATCCCGACCGGTCAGCCTGAGTCAAGAGCTCGGTGACCACCTGGGTAGGCACGCCTACGGCCAAAGCATGCGGGTGGCGTGGGTTCCGGACGAGGCTCAGGCGGACATTTCCACCCCGGTCCCATCCATCCACGACTTTTTCAGGGGAGCAATGAAGGATTTGCGACTCTTCCAAATCGCGGAGTTTGGGCGAGACCGAAACGACAGACGGCGGCTCGGAGTAACTGATTCCGAGACACAGGTCCACGGATCCGCCGGCTTCTGCCGCTATCGCCGCAGACACTTCCGGAAAGATTCCGGGCACCTCAGAGAACAACGGGTAATCCCCGATGTGGGAGAACGTCCACGACGTTTTCCGAGTGGCGACACTCAGGCTGGCACCACTGCGACCGATCGTCAAAAGCATCAGACGCCGGATACCAGCGATCCGAGACTCCAAAACGAAGTGTGGATCGCATCGACTCGGACGGAATCCCCGGCCGAGTAGCCAGCGAAAATCTAGGGGCAAAGTAGCCATCTAGGAGAAGGTTAACGGAGAGGCGATGAAAGTGACGAAAAAGCTGCTATTTCCTCCATTCTACGTTCCCGCCGTTAAACTACTTGGGTGATCTTCGAACAACCAGCCCGTGACGAAGTGTGGGAGTCGGAACTAAAAAGCCGGCATGTCATCAGCCAACCAGAGTTTCTGGCCTTCCAGGACAAGCCGATTGGGCATCTGATGGAGCTTCTTTACCTTAATGCTCATCTCATACGCTCGAAGCCGTTTCTTGAATGGCTCATTCGCGATCACGGATTCGTCCGTTTTTCTCCACCGCATCTGGACCACCCCCTCATAGAGGAGTGGACCCGAACGAATCAAGACAGGGACTTCCTGCTGTCCAACTTCGTATATCCACTGCAAACAACGCGATTCACTTGTACCGTAGGCATGAGCCACCCCGAAGATCCGGCAATTCAAGAGCCGTTGCGCCGACTCTTTAAAAAGTGGCCGTACCTCCAAATTCTTGCACTCACTCCCGAGGAAGCAAAAGGCTACCACGCCAAATTCGAAAACGCCTAAAGGATGAAAATTCACCACATTGCAGAAGAAAAGCGCCAGATCGTTCTCGGGACTTTGTCCGAATGGACCGAACTGCTGCAGGAACAGGCTGCGGAACAGGAGATCAACCTGTTCGCTACGGCCGAACGGGTGGCGCAGCGACTAGGAGTCGAGCAGTCCCGTGACCCTGAGGAGGAAGTGGGGGCGCCAGACGTAGAGAGCGAGCGGGCTCCCGAAGTCGATGACTAGAAACGGCCATTGTCCCGGGACTCGTCAGCGCCCTCCTTGGTTTTGCTCGTGAGACGAAAATAGTTCCCTGAAGGCGTTGGAGAACGCCCAACGGCCTTTGTATTCTTTTTTCCTTAGAATCCAGCCAGACGCCGCGCAGAAACGCACCTCGTTTGGCGTGAGAGCCCTCGGGTTCACCAACCCATCCAGGTCGCGAAGGAACTGCAGCCGGAGCTTTCCATAAACCTTCTGCCGAAAGCGTCGCTGCGCGTCCGGCAGATCCTGCCAATCCGCCACGGCGTAAAGCGGCTTACTATTGGACTGCAAGGCTCTAGGTTCACCGTTATCGACACGCCCGTAGAGGGAGCTATCCCCGTGGTCAAAGATCGTACGATTGTCCTCCAGCACTTCGACGCCTTCTTCACCGAACGCCTTTAGCGCCTCCTCTTGTAGCGTCTCAAATCGCGCTTCGGCCTGCCTCCACATTCCTGCGGCCACGCCGTTTTGCACGCGCTCGGACTCCTCCAGAACCTTTTTTGGCCACCCCGCTTTTAGGGCCAAGCGCCGTAGAGTAGGGACTTTCCACAGGTAAGGTGACGGCCCTGCGGACTTTTCCTGGCGCTGGCCTTTGTCGTCGACGGTCTCGATCAGAGTTGGAGCGGCCAGAAACAGGCGGAGACGGGGACGGGTACAGGCCACGTAGAACAAGTTGACTTCGCTGTCATTATCGTCGGAGCGCATGTCTGGAAAACGGCCCGCGGTGAGACCCAACACGAAAACATTGTCGGCCTCGAGCCCTTTCGATTTGTGGATGGTCATGAAGCGGACCTGCGCATCTGGATGGTGCTCATTCAGCGCGTTGACAACAGGGTGGGCCGAGGGATCCCCTCGGGCAATGACCATAATGCTCTCCGAGGGATTTCGCATCTGGATGCGATCGACCTGTGACAGCACCCACGCACTCTCGTCGTCCTCTCCAAACAGGACGCCGCTTACAACAATCTCACCTTCATCTTTCAGCACTGCTTTTGAAGGAAACACGCTCTTTGCATACGACGGCAGGGTGGAAACGATTTCATTTCCGAGTGCAACGATCCGGATCGCAGAACGAAACGAAAGAGTCAGCGTGTGCACACATTGGGGCGTTTGCTCTAGAGTTTTTTCAATTGCACGGCAGAACCGCTTCGGCGCCGCGCCCCGCCACGCATATATCGCTTGCTTAGGATCCCCAACAGCTACCGTGAGATAGGGCACTCCCGTTTTTGGCGTCATCAAGTTCAGCACTTCAAACTGAAAACCATTGTTATCCTGGCACTCATCCCAGAAGACGTACTTGCCTCGTATCCATCGCGGATACTCGCGATTCCGTTCTAACAAATCGGCGTGTGACGAAACGGTATGGGTGAAATCGATGAGATTGTCAGTGAAGTCGCGGGCGAAGAGTCGGGCCTTGATGTCCCAATATCGTCGCGCGATCGCAAGGAACATTTCCAGGGTTTCCAGCGATTTTGCCTGAGCCAATTGCTTGAGCATATACTGCGAGCCCATGGCCTCGGGATGGAATACCGGGTCGAAATTCCGCACGCGAGCTAATCCGAATACCGTAATAAACTCGCGCACAATCCCTTGCAGGTTACGCGCAGAACGCGTGTATTCCATCGCACGGATATGGTCGTCTCGACTTTGAAATTCTCCGAAGTCCAATTTCCGAGAGACCTCCCGCAAATGGCGGAAATACGCGCGTTTGGCTTCAATCTTGGGGCGCCAAAAGGCCGCGACCTGTTCTCGGGCATCCGGATCACAATGGTGAACCAGAATATCGAACTCGTTGACCCAATCTGCCAATGAGAACCCCTCCAAAGGCGCGTCCTTCAATTCCCGCACAATCAACTCGAGAATAAACTCAGCCATCTCGTTCGGAATCGACCATGGCCAGCGGCGAAAGATCGCATACTCGAGTTTATCATGGGCTTGGCCCCATGCCGCTCGCGTCGTTCCTGGCAGACGCTGCGCGAGGCCTTCAATTCGCTCATTTAATCGCCGGTCATCTTGCAGCCACCGCGAGAAGAATACTGGGTGAGCAATCCAGCTCTGGAGATATGAATCGAGCGTCCGGCAAAGCCGCACGGGCTTCCCGAATGCCATGGGGATGGGGATATCCCGCTCCGCAAACATCTGGTATAGGCGCTCATTGAGTTCCGCGGCGGCTTTGACCGTAAACGTCGTGGTGATGAATTGCTTACAGAGACGCCGTAACTCCTCGTTCGAAAGCTCCCGTCCACGACAAAAGCGCTTATACTCGGCTTCGAAGCGGCGGATCCACAGCTCCTTAAGAGTATATGTCTTGCCGGTTCCCGCATTCGCAACCACGAGATTCGAGGCTGTCTCTAGAGAGGCGATGGCATCTTGTTCCGGGGTGTTTGGCATAGCTACAAAAAAGGCGGGAGGATTCCCGCCGGCTGGTTAGTTTTGCATTACGCTATAAACGAAGAAGACGATTTTCGGCGCCGCAAAGAATCCCCCGATGGCAATCATTACGGTCGCGAGGGCTCCGTAGTCCCGTTGCTCTCGGAACTTAGACCAGAAGGTCCATCCAATGACTACAATCGAAATTGGAATTAAGGCCATGTAGTAATAGTTAACAAAACTATAGAGGAGATCGAAAAGGCCCGTATCTTGGTCACCCTGACCGATTGAGATCGTGCCATCGGCAGACATGAGATCGGAACTGGCTGCCATTGCGGCCGATGTCCCAAAAAGGTTGAGTGCGAAAGCCAAAATGGCTCGCAGCGAATGGAATTGGTGCAATTTACGTGTCATAAACGATGTGGATTCAGTCCAAGATTAACGTGGACCGCGCAAAACCGGAAAAAAACCGCTACTTCCGCGTCCGGAAACACACCGCCCAACCACGGAAATGGTCGAAAATCCACGCGAATGCGCACGTGCGGTTAAACTACCTCCATGCGCTTCCTGTATTTGATAGTGGGGATGGTGGCTTGTGGCACCCTATGTGCCGCGCCCTCTAGGCTCGACCTCCCGGAGGACACACGTACAGCCATTCCCGCGGAGTTGCCAGGCCTCGAACTTCGCACCATGGACAAGACCAAAATCGTTCAAATCCAGGTAGACGGGCGCCTAGTCGAAGTCGAAGTCCCGCTATTTGTCTATGTGCCGACCGAAAGTACCGCCCTTATTACCGCCGCACGCCGCATCCGACGACAATCGGATCGGCTAGCCGATGAGTTGGTCCGGCCCAACGTAAGTCGCGCCACCATCAGGCAGGTCGCCGAAGACCTCGATTCCATCATCGCAGACATGCTCTTGGAGGCACCCCATGAATAGACGCCTGCACTACAATCGCGCTATCAACCTGCCACGCTACCCGTTCATGTTCTTTCGTTACGAGGACCTCATCATCGCCGGTTGTATCACCATCGGCGCTCTTATGCTCGTGCAGTCATTCCTGCTGGGCTTCTCGGGGGCAACCCTTTACGGGATGTACCTAGCGATATTACGCGCAGGGCGGCCCATGGGGCATGACATGCACTTTTGGCGGGCCCACCTCACCCCTAAGGTGCTACGCGCGGGTCAAATTCCATTTCGGCCGGAGTTTTTTGTGGAGGAGCAATCGCCGAAAACCAGGAAAGGGCGGAAGTAATGCTGGAAGCTACGATGTTGGAGCGCATCAACACCGTGTCTGGCGACACGATGGCGCATGATCTACCGACTCGCTATTGCCACGGACCGCTCGTTGAGAACAAGGACGGCTCCTTGGCCATCGGATTCCGGATTCGGCCCCTCTATTTGGCGGGTGCGTCGGAAGGCAAGATAGATCAGGTCTTCACCGCCCTAGCTGCAGCGATCAACTCGCTGCCCGACAACTACGATGGACAGGCCATCTATATCGGAGCGCGCCGGCGGACGGACCTGGATTTCTTTGATCCAACGCACATGGCTCCGGACGACAGAAGCGAAAACCCGTTGGTCGAAGAATTCAACCGGGAGATCTTCGACCACTTACGGACAGGATTGGATGACGGAGATATTAAGACTCCCCGGGTGTACTTGACGCTGGTGCGCAGAGCGGGAATCCGGATTCAAGAGGTCCGAAAGCGGGCAATGCAGAACCTGCGCAGACGCCCGAAACAAGGTATCGACGGGCTCAAGGAAAGGATCCGCCTTTTTTTTACATCGCCGGAAGCCGGAGCGTACTACACGGAACAAGAATTCACCGCGCTCGCGGACGAGATCGGGACGGTAGGGGATGCGTTCCGACAGCAATTGGTATCTGTGGGCATCGACTGTGACCTTCTCGACCCTCCCCAGATAAGAGAACTATTCTATAATGTCTGGCAACCTGACAGTTACAACGGCGGGGGATTTACCAACCCCGCATCCGGAGACGACTTACGTCCAATCCTGCCGACATCAGTGCGGACGAGCCTCGAATGGGATCCCACAGGGCAGGCCATCCCAAAGGGAATGTTCCGGGCTGATGGCGTTTACCATGCACTGATGACAGTCCTCTCACCGCCAGAAGACCTCGAGTTCCCTTTGTGGCAGTTTTTCATCGATAGCGAACTCGGAAAGAATCTAGCAGTCTTCGTCAACTTCCGCCAAGGCGACCTTAACAAACGAAAAAAGAAGTTACACAACGAGCTAAAAGACCTGGAAAACCAATTGCCAAAGAAGCCCGAGCTGCAACCCGCCTATGAACAGGTCAACGCAGAACTAATGGGACTCGGGGAGGGCCTCGAGAAAACTTGGGAGGTCACCCAAGCTGTGCATGTTTGGGATACCGACCCGTCCCGGCTCAAGGCGAAAATCCGTGGCCTTCACGCTCGAGCTGAAACAAAGGCGGGTATGCTGCTGAGCCATGAAGAGGTCTCGCTCTGGGAGTATTGGCGTGTCATTCAACCGTTCTGGGCCCAGGACAAGGATCGCTATCGAGATCTGGGGCATTCGACATCTCAACTCGTTGCCTCATTGCCCTTGGTCGGAGAGCCGGACGACCGAAATAGCGCTGTCGGCGCGGTGTATACCACATTTACAGGAGGCCTCTTCAATTTCTTCCCGTGCGACGCGAAGAACCTGACCAATTACAACGGCATGATCCTGGGCGGATCGGGGTCCGGCAAGAGTTTCTATATGACCACATTGGCGATGCAGCTGCTGAAGCGCCGGTGTCAGGTTATACTCGTGGATGTAGGACGGAGTTTTGAGTCGCTGACCCATTTTCTGGGAGGATTGCACATCGATCTGGACCCCAACAAGGACACTCACCGGCTCAATTGCATGCAACTGGGAGAGGATCCCCTTAGTCCAGATCAGCTCACCCAGAAGATGCTGTTTGTCCAGGAGTTGGTGTCGGATGAAGCACGACCTACGCTGACCTCCATCGAACAGTCCGCGGTGACAGAAGCCCTGAAGGAGTTGATCCACGCCAAGCGCACCTTTTACCTCTCAGACCTCGTAAAGACCCTTTCGAAATACACCGACAAGGGGGGCAAAGAACTGTCCCAGAGGCTCGAGGTTTGGTGCAATGGGCCGGGGGGCATTTTCGGCAACCTATTTGATGGTCCTTCGTCCTTCGCGCTTTCAACGAAGTCGCCGCTCATTACCTTCGAGATGCAACGTTTGATGCAAACGCCTAAATTGGGGTCGGTGATGCTGGTGTCGTTGATCAACTACATTCAGGCGCTGGCGCTTACGATGCCCGGGTTAGACAAATATCTCATCTTCGACGAGGCGGCAGTGTTTCTGAAAAACCCAAACATTGCCAAGATCATTGAGATCCTATTTCGGACGGCGCGAAAGAGCGGGATCTCGATGATTGGGATCTCACAGGGCATCAAGGAGTGGGCGGAAACTGGGAATCGGGACGCCATCACGAAAAATCTCAACAACATGGTATTCCTCAAACAGGATTCGGCCGCAGAGATCGCGGAAATCACCGAAGCCTTCGGGTTAGGCGAGACCGCGCAAGCGATGTTGGGCACGCTGCAGACGGTTCCGGGGCACTACTCTCAAGCCATGATCGGACAAAGGCTGGGCAACGGCGAATTGCGGTGTGGCTTCATCAACAACATCACCACGCCCATCGGCTACGCGCTGGCCACCACAAACCCCAAAGACCGCGAGATGCTCAGAAAGTTCCAGCGAGAAACGGGGGACCGATCAGCTGCACTTCTTCGTTTCGCCAAAGAGTTTCCCAACGGAGTAATCGGATGAATAAATGGTCTATTACCACAATGTGCATCTGCACCGCACTCACAGGTTGCAACAGCTCACCCCTCGACCCTCCTCACGAGCCCGCTACGGCAGGAGATGTGGCCCGCCCCGTCATCACGACCGGTCTTGGTGCAGCACTCGGCAATGAGGCCGGAGGACAAGACGGTGCTGTAGTTGGAGGCCTACTTGGCCTCGGAACCGGCCTAGCCTGGAACAAAGTGGACGAGGCGGGCAAACAGGAGGCCTATCGAGAAGGCTATGCCCAAGGTGCCCGTGAAAAGGAAGCGGATATGCTTCAAGACATATGGGAAGCGGAATACGAGTCCGGCGAATCCGAAGCGGCAGCATACCCAAACGGGACCTACGAAGGAGTGGAAAGAACTCCCATTGGTTCTCCCGAATTCCCTGACTACACCTCCCAATCCCGCTAGCAATGAAGGTGCCCAAGAAGACAGCCATTACACTCCTCGCAATGCTCTGCTTCACTTCGCAGACGCATGCCTTCGTTGTGACCGACCTGGCCACCGACGTCCTCATGCCTCTCGTCCAAAGCCAACTGGGCGATCTTAGCAATATCTCAGACCTAAACCTCGAAGAACAATACAAGCAACTCAGCCAGCTCGAATCGATCTACGACGAACTCAAGAGTGGCGACGCGATTTCCGAGCTCGAATGGGGCGACCTTATTCAGGACAGTATGGAAGCGCTCTCTGAAGCGGAAGGCATGGATTGGATCAACGACAGTGGCGTCTACGACATTTTTGGCGGCATGGATGGGGATGATCTAATGCAAGTTTTCCGGGAACCGAGAGAAGCCATCGCGAAGCTCGCTCTGGAAAATGCGCCCTTCGACGTCGACCCGGATGACCTTGAAGAGTCCCTCCAAAATGGGCTGGAATGGTACGCAGACCTAATCCAGAACCCCGACGTCGAAGCCAACACCCGGCGGGAAGCACGCATCGGCTTTGCCGGTCTCCTTCAGGCCCAATACCTAAGCACCTCGGACGAGTCGTTGGAAACGGCCAACACGCTGGCCAAGGCCAGCCAAGACCTGGGCTCCGAACTGGACCAGAACACCAATATCGCGGATGCGATGAAAATTCAGACCCAGCAGTCCGCGGTGCAGGCCAATCTTACGGCCGAACAAATTCGCCAAGAGCGCGAAGCCAACGAAGCGCTTATTGCAAACGACCAGGCAGAGCTCGAAATTCTTCGGCAGCAGATGCTTCAAGAGTCCAGTGAGACTCGAATTAAAAACTACACCGACTGATGCGTTGGATTTCGCTCGTGATCGCGTTGATAGCCGGGGCCCCACACGCTTTCGCGCTATTTGGCTGGGATGATGCAATTATCATCGCAACCGTAAACGGCTCCGGATTCCACAACCGGTGGGGTCCACTCTATGACCAAATCAACACCTACACCAACCTCAGCGATGAAGCCCAGGAGGGGTTGCAGTTACAGCAGGAGAACACAAATCCGCAACTGGAAGAGATTTTCCGTCAATTCGCTCGGTCGGATCTGGTCGTGGGTGCGCAATCCCAGCCCGTCGAGTTCTCCAACGACACAGCCGTGTTCCGGGGCCTTCTGGAAGCAGCGCAGCGGCAGGATGGTTTGGCTGAAGAGAAGGCGATGGCGTATTCGATTATGATCCGGGAGAAAATGGCCATCTACAACAGCCTGATCCAAGACCTCGAAGAAGAAGGAGGAAGGCCACTAGATCTCGACCAGCGGTTAAAGCTGCAAGCACGGCTCAACGGGCTCGAGGCCTCCCTCCTCGCGCTACGCGCATCCGCGAAACGCGCCGCAGTTCAAAACCATATTGAAATGGACATGGCAAAGGACGCTATCCGCCGCGAGGAAATGCGGCGGCGATATGAGGAGATACGAGTCAACAATTTTAAGCGATGAAAGCCTATATACGGTATCTCCTTTGCGCATTCGTTGTCCTTGGGATTGCGCCATCACTAGCCGCGGAAGACTCCAGCGCGGACGGGGAACCTGAACCAGTGGAAGTCGTGGGGCCACTGGCGGACACCGGGGTAGGGGCAGTGGTCGCCGCGAACAGTGAAGCCAAAGCGCGTTTCGGGCAAAGCTCGGACGCCACCCTGTTGATAGGGAACGCAATGGACTATTGGGAGGAAACGGGGGGCGGATACGTCCTCGGCATGCTCCACATCGATTTCGTTAAGTTGCTCCGCAGCCCGGGAGTCACGGTAATCTGGTTTGTGGTCATGACACTATGTATCGCACAAGCATTCCATCGGGTGGCCTCGCCTTTCGCGAATACGGATAAGTCCGCTTTGGCACGGATTTTGGTGAAGTTGATGGTGGTCCCGTTTGTCTTCAACCTCAGCTTCATTTATGGGTTAGCGGAAACCCTTCGCATTTCACTCAACGATATGGTGACTACCACCTTGGTCGACGAAGCAGTGGAAAATGCGGACGGCGGTGCTGTCCACAGCGTGCAGGCTGCCGCGGGTCCGGTCGCGGACATTTTCCAGAACCTCGATCAATCGGAAGCACTCTTTGAGAAAGCCCGGACCGAAGCGATCGCCAAAGCCGTATACGAACGCGCAACAGCCTTTGAAGGCCAGCCTTCGGGGCTTGCCTGCTTTTTCGCCACCAAGATCTACGAAAGAGCGGATGACGAATTCCGGACCAAATACTTTCCCTCCGAAGAGGGGCCGGACCTCTTCAATTCCCCGCTCTACCAGCAGCTTTCGGAAGATGAGGTCCGATATGGCAGCTCCGTCCTTAGCCAATGGGCGCTAAAAAAAATCCCGCAGATTTTGTACATGACCGGGGATCAGGACTTTCCAACCGACGAGGACTACTTTCCCAATTTTGCATCCGACGGGGCCACGACAGACTACGTTGCTGGAAGCGTGCGGTTCGCGACAGGCGCCGATGTGGGTGATGTGGGCTACACCCTCGCCGGCATCGGAGCAAAACCAGAGCCGTTATCCAGTTTCATCAAAGACGCCGGTGCCACGGAACTCAGAGCCGACTTCCTCGCGCGTGACACCCGCTCTCCAGCACGACTGAACGATCGCCTACAAGAATACCGGGATCTAGTGTACCAGGCTACTCTCCGGCACCTTGACCGGGCATGGTTCAAACAGATGGCAGACTACGAGGATGGCCGCGGTTTTGCCGTTGATTCAAAGGTTGGGGCAAGTCTCGAAGATAAGGAGTCGCTGGTTGCGAAATTGCAGAAAACGATCGACCGCCCGCTCTCCAGTCTCGTGGAAGACCTGAATCCTCTGACAAAGGTTCAGGATTTCTTCATGACCGCCAATCGAATCGTGGGCTACTACCTTCCGCGCTGGCTCTCCCTGTTCTTTGTCATAACGTTAGAGGTATCTGTCTTTATGCTGTTCTTCACCTACCCTCTCTGGTTTACCGAGCAGTTCGGGAAGGCATTTCCAGGCACGGTTCAGACCCTCATCTCGACGGTTTGTTACTCCTTTATTTTTAGTGTGTTCGTAGCGATAACCGAAATAGGGCTGGGCACGTTACTAACGTGGATTGTCAGTACGACCTCTATGGGAGGCATGACCTTCGCCGCCGGCATGGCATCCGGGCTATTCGTTACCGTCTTCCTTGTCATTTTCCGCCTGCTGTTTTACGTCATCCTCGTCTTCAAAATCCCGTCGATCACCCGGAAAATCCTCAGTGGACAAGGATTTGTCGGAGAACTCGCCATGGGAGCGGGCGTCTCCGCCGTCGCCGCAGGCCTAGCGGGCGCAGCTGTTGTCGCCACAGGAGGCACCGGCACCGCCGCGATAGCACCCGGACTGAAAGCTGCGGGAACCGCTGGAATGCAGACCATGAAAACACAGGGGCTCCGTGGGCTTGCGCAGATGGGAAAGACGGGGATGAGTCGAATCGCCAGCGGGGTAGGGGGACAAGCCGCCAGCGCCGGCCGAACGCTGTCCACGGCCGACCGAATCAAAAACGCGACCGATATTGCAAAGACCGGGTACAAAGCGTTGCGCCACTCCAAAACGGGCCGCCTCGCGACAAAGGCAGTGCACGAGATGGGGCACGCCATAAATTCAGGCGGTGACGCCCGCGCCTACACGCAATCACGCATTTCTGCGTCCCGGCAGCGTGAGATGGCAGGCCAAATGAAGGCCCAGTCGCAGAGCAGCCCCCCTGATACGCCTATTCCCCTTCATCGGAGCCGCAACATGGTGCCACACCGGCCAAAGCGGAGGGAAGATGAGCAAGAAGCGGATTCAGAAACCGTCTAACCACCACGTGGGAGCTCGATATCGAAACAAGTTGGCAAACGGAGAACCCGTACTAAAATGGATGTATGGCGTTACCAACACGAAGGAAGAATGAGCTCAAGGATCTTCTTCTAGACGATCATAGCTGGGTCGAGGCGATTGAGCAGGCCCATTTCGAGGCATACCGGCAGCAGACGCTCCCATGGATGCGAAAGGTGCTAGATATGCGTTTCCCGTTCATCAACAAGGGTGCGCCAGATCCGGGAAATAAGCCGCACATCATTCCTTCACCGATCGGCAACAGCAGGCACCGATGAAAACCTTCACGACCTCCCGCATACATCGCATGCCACCCTCTGACGAACAGTTGGAGACACTCGATCGGTTGCTTGCGGAGCATCCGCGCAATCAAAATCTCGCACTGAAGAAATACGGCTACTACCTGTATCACTATTACCACAGCAAAGGTTACTTCCCGAACCGGGATCAGGTTCAGCTAGCTCTTTTTCAGAAGCCGAGTTATGTCTTCGGCTACCGCCTCGTTAAGGCGTTCCGCCAGAGTCCAGGAATGACCTGCATCAAGAGCGCCTTGGTGGTATTCGTGCTGTTGTTTTGGCCACAGATTTGGCGGCTGGTTTTCTAGCCACCCCGGATCCGCAGTCCCGCAATAGAGATTTGGGACTCTAAATTGCGTCTCTCGGTTAAACTACCAGCAGACGCAATGACAGAGACCAATAGCACAACCGAATCCGAGAGAGGCTCTGGGGCACGCGCCAGGGGGAAGGCCTTCTTGGCCCAGATCAGACGTTCCTCAGATTTCTGCCTGCGGGCTCTGCCAAGCAAGGCGTCGATCAAGACTGCGTTTCCAACAAAACCTAACCCACACGCGGCCAAACACTGGAAACAAGCAAACCTGACAGCCCAGATGATCAATCTCATGCGCCTGTCAGCTGCATCACTCCTAATTGTGGTGTTGGCGTTAGCAGTCGCAAATATCACAGTTTCCGTCCGCCCAAACTACTATGTTGCCTCTCCTGCCCGCCTGAGGGAAAGCGCAGCGCAAGATGTGGAAGCCAAGGTCGGCCAAAATGCTCGGGCCGATGATCTTGCAATGTTTGTGACGACGGTGGTCCCCCGACTCAAGTCACTCAACTACGCAAACCCCAGCGATCTACCTGCCTTACAGGGCCTCGTACATCCAGACCTGCTGCAGCAAGAGAGCGACTACCAACGCTCCACGAGGACCGCAGTTGTCAGCCGAGAGATCGTTCAACAGCTCACGGTCGATCCCAATAGAATTGAGCACTACGTCTACAACGCCGAGAATGAGCGAATCTCTCTGGAGATTACTGGTAGCTATCGGATTAGTGGACGCACACTCAGCGGCCCTCTGGTGAAAGATCTGGGCTTCCATGCGAAGCTGGTTCTGAGAATGGTCCCAATTTCTTCGTCGAACGCTTTCGGTTTCATACTCATCGACCTTGAGGAACTCTAATGAGCATACGCTGGCACAACACGGAAGTTCCCGATAGTCCATGGCTACTCGATGGTCCCCTACGCCGGGAATTCAAGAAACTGATGGCTGTTCACATTGGGATGGGGGTTCTGGTTTTCATAGGCCTCGCGCGCCTGGTGACCGTAGCACACACGCCGCCGCCCCTGACCGTTCTCGACGAGCACGGGATGGAATTTCGGACCAAGGCCAACAAAGGTACGCCGCCTTTGCGAACCGATAACTTTTTAGCCTACACCACAGAGATCCTTGAAACAGCCTTCTTTCGCAACGAAGGCGGCATCGCGAAAGATGCTCTTGCACCCTACGTAGAGCCCGGATTCGCCGACGCCGTCGGTGCAACTCTCGAGAAGACGGTCCAAGAGGGATACTTTCAGACATTCGTAGTCCAACGTTCACGCCTGCATGGGTACAACGGCAAGTTCGCCGCGGTACGTCTCCAAGGGAGTTTCACCTCGGGTAATGTCCATTTCTACTCGGACACCACGTATACGTTCGAGGTCGTGATGCGCCGCGACACGCACCCTGATCCTGGGCAAGCCGCGTGGAGGGCATACTCGCTCGAAACCCTTTCGAACCTGGAATATGATCCCGATGCTGTGCGCCAGGCGATCCGAGACCAAACAGAAGCCCCGTCTGAAGACGATTCACCCCCCAATCAATGAAGATCTTACTATCCATCGTAGTGTTGGTTTTGAGCATCGCAAACAGTGCTGCGCAAACCGCATCGGAGTTCGGGAACGTCAATGACACGATTGAACTGTCGCCGAACACGTTGCATCACATCTACATCGCCTCTGGCTTCAATACCACCATCAGGTTTCACGGGAGCCAACCCGTGGGTCCCTTCAAGTTTGGCAGTGAAATCGTGGCCCACGGTTACGATCCTGAGCTACGGGAACTCGAGCTCATGGGGAATTTGCCCGAGGGAACTGAAGGTGAGTATTCCACGAACATGAACGTTACCATCGGCGACCAGACTTACGTGTTTCTGATTCACATCGTGCAAGATTCGCGCGTGCAATACTCAGTCACGGTCAGCCTACCTTCAGGTCCCCGTGGGGGAAGCCAAGATCTTCCAATACCGTCAGCTGCGCCCAGAAAAAAGCCCTTCGAAATAGACACAGTAGCAGCGATAAAATTGGTTGAGCGGGGCCGCACGGACCCCGTCTTCCGCCAGCGCATGCAGAACGAGATGTTTACACTCCCAATCGGCAAAGACATGGTTTGGAATAATTGCGTCTACACCCTCGTGGACGCGCACTACCTCTTGTCTCAGGATTTGATAATTCTAAAGGCCGAATGGGAAAACTCCACCGACAAGGGTATTCACCTCAACGTAAATCAAGTGGAGATTTGGATCCGCAACCACAAGGTTCCGGTCACGGCCAAACAGCAGTACGCATCATTGCTTTTCCCCGGGCAACGGGATGTCCACTACTTCTTCATTCAAGGCCTCCGCCTCAATCTAGATAACGCGTGGTCGATTCGGCTCCCCCCGGATGCGGAAGCCGTCACGCGCATGCTCGGGAACTAGCACATGAAGATCTTTTCAAAAAACCGGCTCGGCCACCGAACGCTGAGTGCTCCAATGGTGCTCGCAATCGTTGTTCTCATCTCGGGAGCGTTCATTGCGTGGATGGTATTCATGAGCCGGAATCCAGCCCTCGCGCCCAAAGCAAAGCAGACATCCACAGCCTCCAAGGTGCAAGTGGAGGAAGTTCTTTCCGCGGCCCAGAAAGGAAGCAGAGCCGCAGAAACGAGCAATTCATTTCTGCAGGAGGACGCGTTGAGGTCCTCACGAGGTCGAGAAACTGTAAGGTTCGCTCCGGTAACCACAGAGGACCTTGGAGGCACCTCCATGAAAGAACTCGTTGAAGCCGGCGCCCATCCCGCAGTTCCGTCCTTGGGAAGCTCGCGCGATCCCCTCTCCAGAGCCCTAGAGGCCTCGGACACTCCCCCAGCAACCCCCACGGAAGAAAAGGTGGAAGAAGTTTTCCGCCTCCCTGCGACCCCGCAGGCGGGGTCGCAGGGAGGTTCCCCGAACGCAAAAATCCTCAAGTTTGAGGGCGATCCACGGGCCGAAGAGGAAAATCCTCCAAACCCAAGTGAGCCAACCCTACCGGCGCCAGGAGCCCGTAGACCCGCAAATTATCTACCGTTGGGCGGCACGATCCCGGTAACAGTGCAGACTCCGATCAACACGGCAAACCCGGATCCCATGGTGCGCCTACAGGTCAACGGCTCGGTGCGTTTCAGGGGCCGCAACCGTATTCCCGTTGGCACGACAATTCTAGCCACTCCCCAATATTCGGGACGCTATGGCGACACGAGAGTGTATCTCACCGCCCATACCATTCTATATCCCGACGGTAGCACGACACCCATCGACGCCTTGATACGCTCAGAGGACTATAGTGTCGGACTGGAAGGGTACTACCATGATCAACCTCTCGAGAAACGAGCGATCGACGTCGCCACGCCGATCGGGCTCGTTGCGCTCGCCGATCAACTCTCCAACCGGACGGAAAGCACGGGCGGGTCGACAACGACAAGTCAGCCATCCCAGGAATTACTTGCTTTCGCCAGGGAAATGACAGGACGAGAGCTCGAAAAATTGGACGAAAGATACCCCCCCTTCGTCGAAATTAAAAGGGGAACGCGGGGGGTGCTTGAACTGCAAAGTGCGGTAGATCTGCGTCGAGTAATGCCACCAGAATCTGGCACCCAAGCGAAAGTCGGTGCAAGACGTGGAAATGGAAAACACACGAACCAAAGCTCCGGAACACAATATCGCTCGATCGGCCAGATCCTCAATGACTTCCCGGAACTACCGGAGCTGCTCGCGAGTGGTGAGCCGCTTCCTCCCGAATTGCTGGAGGTTGGCGGCCCGATTGTAGAGCAGCTGATCTCATACGCTGCCCGCAAAGAGTAGCACGCGACCCGGAAATGACCAGGCCCCGTTAAAATACAATCATGGCAGTAATACACCATCTCCTCCGCTTGAGCCCGGTGCTGATTTGCTTTGCCGTTGGCTGCCAATCACGGCGACCGACACAACCCGAACGGCCACCGCCTACAAGAGCCACAGCACAGGCGATCAAAGCGGAAGCATCAGTAAATAACCATGCGACTCCCTCGCCGGCACCCCCGGCAGTTGTGGAAAACGAACCAATCCCTCTCTGGGAGCCCACGAAGTTTGTGCGCGTCGAAGTCATGCCGTACGTCAACGAAAAGGGAGAAGCGTTCCCCCGCACATATAAGTACGTACCAGTCGAACCCGGGAAATGGAACTCGGAAGCCTTGGAACACCCCGACAGGGCCTATATCCCCGCCGAAAACGTGCCTCGAGTGCCAAATTCAACCGGAGTAAGTTACTCCTCGGTTGTGAGCCCCGGCCGCGGCGCCGTAGCCAGAAGGCAATCCACTGGCGAAGTGACCAGTTCCCTGCCGACGACAGACCTATACGACATTTCGGATGTGATCATTCTGGGCCTTATGGAAGCATCTCAAAACATCGAAGCCGAACATTTGGTGCCGGGGGGATATGTAGCGATATACGATGACAATCTCGGATGGATTGGTGTACCCAAGGCACACCTCACGGGGATCGGAGAAATCGCGCAATAATGTGGCAGTTAAAATTCTCATATGACGGACGCAATTGGATGACCGGTCTAACCGACAAAATCGTTTCATCCACTGACTCGGCTACCGTCGTCTTCCATCGGGTCCGCTATCGCGTCCCGACTCCCGACGGTGGAATGGTGCGCGAAATTCCCCAACTCGAACTGGATACACGCTTTGCATCGTACAACGCCGTGCCCTGCGTGCGGCCGTCTTGGTATCAAAATAATGAACAACACCCAAAACACTAGCACGCGACGCCTCTTCATTCGTGACTTCGATCTCGATCGCCATGGGGACCTGTGGGTCACCGCGTCGGAAGTCGGGAACGTACACGAATTGGCAGAAGGCGAAGATGTCTCCCTAAAAATAGGCCACAACCACCCACAACGTAACGAGCTATTCAAGCAGCTCCAATCGAGCCATAACCAGTTGGCGAACTTCGAGATTCGCGACGAAGCCATCACCCCGGACCCTGACGAGCCCGGGAGGATGTTTTACGCGGTGAGAACTGTGACGGGAATTCTCGATGATCAAAGTCGCAAACGTCCCACCTCCCGGTACACTGAGGAACTTGAATCGCGGTTGGGGGAATACTATGTGATGCGGACGGCGGAGGAGTCCGCAAAAACCATTGGTAACATGGCTGAGGCCCCTGAGGCGTGGCAGGATTCTATTCGCAAGCACGCGTTGGACAGGTTTCGGAGGACCATCAAGGACCCACGCACCAAAGACCAAATCCCCGGCCTCGCGCAGATGACGGAGCAACACCTAGATGAGCTATTCCAAGCCGAAAGCAGAGGGAAGGAGAATCTGACCGAGATCTTGCGAGCCGAGGAACGGAGCCAAAACGGACCCGTCCAGATTGGATACGATGCCGACCATTCATTTGCGCTCCAATCTCAGCAACGGAGTTTCTCCGGCATCCAAGACGGCCTTTCAGCCGCCGTGAACTACGCATACCAAGCGGCTGTCGCGGATACCCTTCAGGAAGCGATCGGAAGCAGGGGGGAACGCGGGGTTCCATTCATCGAAACCGAAAAAAACCGACTGATCAGCGAAAATGTGCTGTTGGAAGGCCATCCGACCTACGGATCGGAAGAATACAAGCTACTGGCCCAAGAATACGCGCAAATCACCGGCGGCAACATCCTGAAAGCCATGTCGGCCAAGATGGGAGCAGCACCCTCCAATTCCAATATACCGCTTCAGAAGGCACCCGATTCGCCCGAAGGCGCATTCCAAGCAGGTGCGCTAGAAAAGATCCCTAGCGCCGACCTCAGCACCCCGGAACGGCTTGCGAAGGCGATGGTGCGTATGGCCGATGAGTTGTCGCAAAACGCAGAATTGAGAAAAGAACAGATTGATGTGGCACAAACACGTGCCATGAACCCTGGAGAGTCCCGCGAGATCCCATTGATCGAACAGGAGGACAAAGAAATGGTAACCCAAGTCGGCGGGAACGTTAGCGGGCAGGTCGCGGACCTGCTCGATGCTCCGTCCATGTTCTGATTTCGGATGAACATTATCATTTCCAGTTACGACCGGCTTTTCGGGCATCCTGGGATCCGCAGAATTGCGGCTAAGTTAGCTTTCGCCACCCGCATCGCAGACTTTCTCGCATGGCCGAATATGCTCACGCACGTGCATGATCTTCATCAGCAATGGGCGGCCGAGCGCCAGGGCTCCCATTGCTGGCCGGCGCTTTCAACGGCCGTGAAGGACTGCGCGACCATCGAAGAAATCCAAGTGTTCCGGCGGGAACTTCGCGGCGAGGCCATTCGCCGTATTGACGTAGCTCTCTTTGGGCATGAGACCTACGAAGCGCAGACTATGTGGGCGGGAGAGTCGACGTTCCCGGTAACTCTGGAAGGCATTGGAGAATTGCGGATAGGGGTCCCTAAAGCGGCCCACTATACGACTCCACGTGACTACTCAGCGAAGATGCTCAGTGTTTTGGAGCAGCATTCACTCGCGATCGAGCGACTGGAGAAGATCCTTTTCCCGTTCTGCGAGCTCGAAGATGCGCCACGAACGCTAGCTGCTATCAGCCTCCATCAGGCCACTGAACCTATTCGGCAGTGGGAACAGTTCCACAACCTGCCAGCGATGCCTTTCTTTTCGCGGGTCGCGCCCGAATACCTCCCCCAAGGCTACCACCTTATTTTGGATACTTCTCAAAAGCCGGAGCTCCCGTTTGACCTTCTGTTCCCCTACCAGGTCCCAAACATCGAGAGCAACGCGTTCCGAGAATTGTTCGAGGCCATGGGCACCGCCGAAACCGATTGGGCAAACGCGGCACGGCCGGCTGCCATCGAAAAGCTCATCAGGACCTACAGGCCCACGTCAGGGACCCTATAGTTCATCAGGCGCGTTTTCGGGTGACGGTGGGGTAGGCCCGGGATCCATCAAGAAGATAACCCGTTTTGACAGATCGACGCCCAGCAACAGTCGTTCGCGAATCGGATGCAAAGCCGGATTGAGAAGCTCCGGCCTTAGAGCAAGGGTTAGTGCTTGGAATTCGTTCACGAATTCGGGGGAACGAAGCGGCAAAGGGGATTCAGTTGAATGCACGGGTGGACTGGGAAGCAATTTGGTTAAATAGATCTACATAGCACTTCGCATCCTCTGGACGGGAGCGCACTTCAAACCCCACCGCAGCACGAGCGATGAGCGCTTCGTCGAGTGGAGCTTGATAGACGACCGAGATCCGGCCATCGACGACAAGAAACGTTGAAAAGTTCGGCTGGTCTTGGATAAAAATAGTCGCTCCTACGTTATTCCGGAGAGCAACATATGAAGCTTGGGATGCCGCTCCCGACGGCCTGGAGACGACCACTTGGACTGACACGTCGCGGGCCGCGGCGCGCGTTAGGGCATCTACAATAGACGCGGAGTTGATGCTGCGGCTACTCAGCCGGATCTCCTTTTGTGCGCCATCTATGGCGCGCACGCTTAAGGAAATAGGATTTGATTGGGTCGACAGCGCAACGAACGGGGGTTCTCCGGTCGTGCGGCCGGGTGAAACTAAGTAACCCCCCGCGATCCCGATGCCCGCAAATGCGGCCAACGAGGCGACGAGGTAGAGGATTTTTCCGAAAATTCCCATCTGCAGATAAAGTAACTTTAACAGACACGAGGTCATGAAGAGATTTTTCCGCAAATTCGTCCGCAAGCACGCGCGCAAAATGTCCGGCGCCAACCGGCTGGTCGCATTGACAGTCCTCACCACCGTCGGCTTCTGGGTAGCTGTCCTGCTGCACTTTCTGGCGGTTTCAATCGTATTCGGCGACTTTCCTGTCGTTTCCGATTTCCTCCACCGATGGAAATACGCAGCAGCAGCATATTGGGGGATGCTCGTTGGGGGCCCGCTATTCTTCTTCTGGTGTGCCCTCCCGGCGGTATGCCGCATCATCCAACTCATGAATCCCCGTTTCGAAGAGGAATAAGCAAGTGAGTCTATTGAAAGGACATTCATCGATTGACCTGCTGCTCCGTGCAGCGTTCTGGACGGGTGGTTACCTTCCGGGCCTCGGGCTGGTGCCTATGGTCGTGCATCTTACCACCCCCTTTGGACTGTCCACCATCAACGTGGGTTCGGGTATGGTCCTCGCCGGCCTTACACTCCCGATCGCTGCCGAACTCGGAAGCCGTATGAGACGCGGAAGCGGCGAAGCAACGGCTAGCCGAATTGGAGAAGTTGAGGGGACACCACCACGGGCGGTGCTTCCTACACGGCCAAAACGTGTCATCACCTTGGGAGGGATGAACTTCGACGAAACTGACTGCTTTTACAATTTCATGGTCACTGGATCTTTGGGATCCGGGAAAACCTCCTCGATATTGATGCCGGCGATCGAGCAGTTGCTCAACATCTACAATGTCCAGGATTACGACCCTTTGACAGAAGATCCATACGCGGCCATGGGAGGATTCTCCGCAGACGTAAAGGGAGAGTTTTACGAGCCAATATTACTATTTGTGCATCGTTCCGGAAGAAATGTGTTTCGCGACTGCCGCATCATTCGCGTCCGGCCAAATTACCCGATCGTCAAATTCTACGATCCCGACAGCGACCACCGACGGTACTTCTACCTCAGTGCCATGTCATCGTCGATTCCTTCTGACTGCGCGCGACTCACCTCCCAAATCCGGGACGAAGACGGAGAACCCATACCGAGCGACGTCTTCACCTGGGACGAAAAACGCATCGATGAATTCAGAGACCTATTGGAAGAAACCACGTTCGAACTGAAGGATCCCTCTGGGTTTCGATTTCTCGGCTGGAGAAATGTAGGCGGCAAGCTCCGTCGTGTGCACTACCATCGTCGGGACGGGCGTGAGGTATTCGCAAAGGACCAACATGGAAAGCCAATCAGCATTCGTCCGCCTACGCGGTTGAAGTTCGTCAAGGTGATTCCCGTCTCGAACGGGATGCGACGAAACATCGTCCGCAACCATCTCCCTAGTGGGGAAGCCGCAGAACGACTCGCGAAAATGGCGGAGCTGCTCGACGGGAACAAAAGCGGTGGGGAAGGGAACCCATATTTCGGTAAACAAGCAGGGCGACTGATCAGCGCGTGCCTGGAACTTAAGAAAGTCTTCTACCCAAACGAGCCATGCGATGCGCCTTTTATCTACTCGATGACGGTCGACAACGCCGCCGTCGACAGGGAAATCAAGGTTATGGCCGATTTCACCCGTAAGCTGCAAATTGAAATCGAAAACAGCGACGTTGAGGCTGCGGACGACAAAGAGGGGCTGCTTTTGAGGGCTAAAGCTGTTCAGAAGTTCTTTGAATCCGACTGGAAGAATTTTGATCAGAAAACCAAATCGATCGTGGGCTCAGTGGTTTCTGGGATGATGCAACCATTCACTTCAGACCCATGGTTAAACGCATCGTTTTGCGCGGAAGACACCTACTCATTCAAAGAATGCACACAGTATGGACGGATATTCTGTTTCGTGCCGGGGGGGGATTACAAACAGCTAGGACGAGTGTTAGGGGCAGAGCTAAAAGTGGATCACCAGGCAACACTGCTCTCACGAATCAACCAGCCCGAACTGGGACAAACACGGAGACAGGCCATCTGGATCGATGAATATCAGCAATACGCGATAGCCGGATCCAGCACCATGGGGGACGATTCTTTCACCGCCCTCGCCCGTCAGGCGCGAGCGATTTTCGTGGCGGCCACACAATCTTACGCATGGCTAGAAACTGCGATTGGCCGTGACGCGTCGCGGAGCCTGTTACAGAGCTTTACGAATCGTATCTGGTTGCAAAACAACGATCTGGATACAAACAAGATCGCATCGGAGCTCTGCGGAACCGTCGCCAAGAATCAAGCCCATATCGAAGAGCAGGACATCTCGCTTAGTCGGTTAGCGATGAAAGAGAACCAAACGAAGATGGGCCTAGGCAAAACGGAGGATCGTAAACCTCGATTCCGTCCAGATGACTTCACGAATCTGGGGATGCTTGAGAGTATTTCGTTTAACAAAGGAGAAGAGGATACCGTAGACAAAGTGGTCCGGCACCAAAACAAGTGGCATTGGATTGGCGGCCCATCCGGGAAAGCACTCCTGGCGCAATTTCTTCCGTGGTATTTTCAGGGTGAAATCGAATGCTGCCTAGAGGATGAGGGGCGGTTCGACTTTCTGGATCCAGACCGCCCTGACGCCCTTGAGGGCACGGACCACGTTCCCGCGTTCACCACACAATACGAGGCCACGACAGCCCCCTCAGAGTTCCGTCCAAGATTCAAAAAAACGGCCCGAGTGCGAAGGAAGAAAGCGGCACCAAAGGCGCCGCAAGAGGCCAGTGACAATAGACCCGCGAACCGAACCCAAGAGGGAGTGGAGGCAGTGGTGCCAGAAAGCGCCAAATCGGGCGCCACAGTCCCCCCAAAGGAAGCGGCTCCAGTAGCGCAACCACGGACCATTCCCTCCCCCTTGGGGACACAGACCACTCGACTGACGAAGGATCCAAAACGCCTCAGAACGCTAGATAAACAAGCGCGCGCTATTTCGCCTACATCCGCGCCCCGCACAATCCGGGTCGAGAAGCCAACACCAGAGACACCCCAGGAACGTCCAAAAATCGCCAAAGGCGAATTGGAGGACTATCTCGACCGACAATTCTCAGTCGGCCAGTTAGTCGACACGCTTGAGAAGACGTTTGGAGCGAGATCCGAGGGGGATTCACTTTCGATCACACACGAGCTCTCAAGCGCGCGCAATCACTTCAGCGACGTCGAAGCAGGTTTTGCCGGGGCGTTGGGGAAAAACGGCAAAATCCAATGGAACCCGCAACACCACCCACACATTCCGGATAAGATCCCGACTCCACCGAAAGAGCGGCAGGAAACCGCGGCGGAAGCGCGAGCGAAGCGGGTCCGCGCCCAGCCAGATGCAAAGAACACCACCGAAAAAGATGCGGACATTCGCCGCCGGATGAACGAAAGCGTAAGAACCGCCTCGGGATTTGGAGGGATTTTCTGATGGGCGGGATCTTGACCATCGCCAGAGCCGAAAGTATCGCGTGCTTTCCCTGTTCTCCTAAACACGCGGAAGAACGCTTAGTACAAATAGTGCGGGACGTTTCCCGAGCATTCCTCTCCGGACAATCAACCGCTTGGGAAGAGCTTATACGCGTTTTTCCCCAGATGTATTTGGTCTGCGGCAGCAAATTGGCGGATAACGATGTAGGCAGGAAAATGGCCGATAGCGACCCATGGTGTGCGCTCTATGCGCTTCTGAGCAATCCTGAACGCTATGAAGCCGACTTCGAAAATGTCACGCTAGAAGACGGCGCGGCGACCTATGAAATGCTCCGTTGGTCCCATCTCACCAGGAGAAAACTCTACATGCCCATCCGAAGGGTATATCGGGCACTTGTGAATGATCCATACTGGGCGTATCGATGGCTGCGCCATTCGGAAGATCCCAGCTTGGCAAACGCCATTCGAAGGACTGTCGAAAGTGAAGCGAGGAGCGACCCCGCCGCCGCCTACCTATTGCTTGCAATCTGTCCCGAAAAGGCCGAAGAAAGCCACTGGAGAGTCGCCTGCGCGAGAGCGAATACGCTGTATTACGCATCCCATCTACCACAGTTTCGAGACGCCAGCAGCCTGTTACCCGAGCAGCTGCAAGTCTCCGCTAAATGGGCGTGCCATCTGTTGCTTCGAACCCGCCTGCCGACTCGGCTTCAGCAAGCGTGCCATGAGGCGTTGGTGAAGCAGCCAGAATGGGTAGCAGAATACGTTGCCCGCCGTAATCAGATTAGCCTCGACGAATTGGAGAGCCTGACAATCGACTGCCGCAGCGTTTGTCGTCCAAGTCAATTGCTCAACCGATACTCCGAATTCTTAAGGCGGTTTAAGGATGCCAAAGCCGAAAAAATACCAGCCTGACGAAACCAAGGTTAAACTACATGTTATGCGCTCCTTTTTTCTGATACTCGGCAGCGTCGTTTTAGCGACGGTGGCACACGGCCAAGGGCTCCAGCTCGAACCTGTGCAAACATCTGGTATCTCCCCTGCGGCGATTCCTCGAGGACCTGCGAAAGGGAATGCGGTACCTATTCTCAACGCGTTCATCGCTACCTTTGCGAAGGACAATCCAGGTTGGAAGACGGAGATTGTTCTCCTCGAGGATCCACGATCCGTCCCCCCGGGCAAGCAGCTGGGCTACTCGAAGAAACTAAAAGCCTACTACAGTTTCCGGCCGAAATTCTGGGAGGAACTGCTCCCAGAAGAAAAGGCGAACGTTCTTCATGATTCCCGTCTAAAATCGTTCCTTGTCAGCGAACGGAACAAGATGATCTTCCCCAGCATTTCGAACGCCGACGCAGAAATTCCGACGACCAAGCGCGTTTTTCCTGTAGAAGGAGGCACCGTGGAAGAATCTCCCCCACAAGTGCCAGCTGGAGCTGCCGTTGTGGACGCACCCGGCCAAAAAATCCGGATCAAGATCACCGCGGCAGAGATGCTAACAGAACGTCCCCTCAGAGTATCTGTGCAATGAGACGATACCTCTGGCTTTTGACGGCGCTTCTCGTCGGCGCCCCGCTGCACGCCAGCCCCTCTGCGATTACACCGTTCGATAAAGTGAGGGAGCAACGACTGCCTCCCCAAATTACGGTCACGGCAGATCTAGATCGCGAAAAACCCGAACGACTTTGTGCCGAAGCGATCGACCGGGCACAATCGGTCATCGTATTCATCCAACCCGGGCTTCGGTCGAAGGTCATCGCTAAGGCATTGCTTCGCGCCAAAGAGCGAGGTGTTTTCATCGCCGGCATCGTCGACCCTACATTACCACGAACCGACTCCGTAACAGCGTTTTTGACGGAACAACACATAGCGGTGCTCTATTGGGCCGCGCCAGAAACGCCGATGCCAGCTTTTGCTGTCGTCGACTACGAAACGGTCCTCCTAGGCCAGTATGACTGGTCTAAACAAAACGCGGCTTTACCTCTACTACGGATTCAGGAGGCGGCAACTGGCAGCGTCTATCACAACTTCTGGAACGACTTGCAGAAGTTCACGATGTACCCCGAGCAATACAACTCGCAGAACTGATTCTTTTATGACTAAAGAGCAACAACTCCAGATGGTGCAAGAGCGCTACGCCCAGGTGCTTCACGGGCGCGTAGAAAACCTCTTATTGGCCCTTCTTCTACAAGGGACGATTTTGATCGCCGTATGTGGGGTGGCCGCGTTCGTTTTCGGGTTTCGGAAAACAGCTATCGTGTTTTTCTGGCTGTTCAGCATGGCGTTGATCGTGACGCCAGGCCCCATCAACGTTTATTTGGGCGTGGTGCTTCTCGGGATCCTAATCGCGAAGCAGGTGTTTGGAGTGGGGGTACCAAATCCGGGCCCCCTGAAAAACGAAGCCTGACGCGGTATTTCTCTGCCAGGTTCCCAGAACGCCTTACAAAAACGCCGCGAGGAACCTCGCGGCGTTTTTAGAGTAGGGGCAGCACTTCGAAAAACAACGATCAGCCGCCCGTTTCCAGTTGATTACGCTGAGTCAAAAGTTCCGCGCGCCGAGCCCGGAGCGCTTTTAGTTTCTTCTGCAACTCGGATTCTTTATCTCGGGCCGGAGAAGGCGCGGAAACACCTGTGGGCGATTTGTCGACACGCGATGCGGGAGGCCCCACAGGGGTGCTATGATCGGAGGAGGGCACGTCGGTCACCATGCGGGCCGGGGTGGCAGATACGGTTGATTCGTTCGCGGCGCGGTCCTTCACCAGACGTTGCGCAATTCGACCTGCGGTGCCGGGTTCAAAAATGTAGATCGACCCGTGGTATTCGCCCACATAAAACCCGTAGTCGTCCGCGAGCGACAAGAGGGCGTCGAGAGGTTGCAAACCACTGTAATCATCAGAAACAACGACATTTGTGACCAATTCCAAGACAACTGGCTGCGAGATTTCGTCAGCTATGGATCGGACCGCGGCCTCAAAAGGGACCTGGTTAAAGCTATAGACTGACGCGGAGGTAGGGTCGGTCGGGTAGGGGCCTCGCGTGTTCTGGACGCTAACCTCTGGCAGCGAAATCTCGTGACTCACGGTAGGGGGCGCGGCCTCAGTAGCCCCGTCCGAGCTATCGGGGGTGATGGCGAACGGATCGTCCGCGAGACCGCCCGACGATGATCCAGTCATCTCTTCCGGTTCATCTGCCAAAAACTGGCCAATGGTGTCGGCTGGCAACAGAGCGTCCTGGGCCACCAGGGGGGTAGAAAGAACGCAGAACGTAAATAAGGAACGCAACGTCATAGCAGAAGTTTAACCGAGACTGGAGTAGATAGGCAGATTTGTCTCAAATTGCCTGACAAACTGATATTGAACCTCTCCGGAAACCACAAAATCGAGCCCGTCTCGCGCCAGCGATCGAAACCTCTCACGCCACTTGGAACGAAGCGCTTCGTCCCCCTGACTCGCTACGGTCTTAATCATCGGTCGCGTCTCGTGGTCAGGGAAATAGAACTCAAAGATCGGGAGCCGACCGCCAAACCCGTGACCATTGCAGCGAGAGCATCCGTTGCGCTCGAAAACGCGTTCGGGTGCATCAAGAGCATACATCCCCAGGTGCTCGCGCAAGTCGACCGTCGGTACCACCGGCACTTTGCAGGAGGGGCACAGTCGAGGTACCAACCGCTGCGCCACGATCCCCAAGAGATTCTGTTCCAAGATTACCGCATCACCCCCGAGGTCAATTAAGCGCGTTATCGCACCCAGCGCGTCAGTCGTGTGTAGGGTAGACAGAATCAGGTGACCCGTATTGGCAGCCTCGAGAGCGATAGTAGCCGTCTCCCGGTCTCGGATCTCGCCCACGAGGATGACATCAGGATCGGCGCGCAACAGGCTGCGCAAGATCGCCGAAAAGTTCTGAGGAGTATTATCGGCGTTGTAGCCGCCCGTCTGGGTGTGCACGACGCCTGGGATGGTGTATTCGATAGGGTTCTCAATCGTTTTGACACTGCGACGATTGCGGTCGATAGACAGTAAGCAACGGTAGAGCGTCGTAGACTTTCCCGATCCAGTGGGACCTGTTACCAAAAATAAACCAGAAGACCGCTGCATGGATTCCAAAACGAGTTTTTTGTAGGGCTCCCGGAATGGTACTGCCGAATTCTGGCGAACAAAATCAGCGTCGAGCAGGCGTACCACAAAAGACTGTCCGTGCGGTGTCTTCTGAATGGCGACGCGCAGTTCAAGTGGCTCCTCGCGATCCCCAACTTGGACTTCGGCCTTGCCGTCCAGAAAGCTCTCCTCATCACTCAAACGCAGTCGAGCGAGTGACTTGACGCCATCGAGTGCTTTCTTGCCTTCAGGAAGAGTGAGTGGCGCCATCGACTCCAACTCCCCGTGCATGCGAAAGAGCACGTTGCATACGCTCCGCTCAAACGTGATGTGAACGTCCGAGGCTTTCAGAAGGTAGGCACGCTCCAGGATTTCCTCGATAAGTGCGGAGCCATCCGCCGTCACATTTTTCCATGGGGAAAATGTGTCCGCACGGGCCATCTGTTTTCGGCGAACCTCGCGCGCAGCGTCAGCGTCGGCTTTAAAGTTGGGGTACAAGTGTCCGTCAACAATACCCAGCGAACGCTCAATCTCCGAAAGGGGCGCACCCACAACACGTACGTCCATGCGGAGCTCCTGCCGCAAGCGTCGGGTGACGCTTGGTTCCCACGGACGTGCGTGGACTACGACTACTGCGATTTCACCTCCAAACACGGGTAGCGCGTTCGTGGCCAGAAATGTGTCCCTAAAACGCGCGAACAGATCCATCGCCACACGTTCCGGCGGCACCGCGTTCGTGAAAGCCAATCCGAGCGCCTGACAGAGCACCTCCATACATTCAGTATCCGAACAGGGCGCAATCCCAGTGTCGTCCACGAGACGGGTACACTCGGCAAGGAATCGCTCGCGTAAGGACGGGTTCAGGAAACTTGAATAGCGATCAACGGTCGGCGTCATTACAATCCGAAAAGTTCGAGGTGGTCGGGTGTTACATGCGGTGATTGGAGCATCTCTTCCAAGGTGGAGCTCGATAGTGGCGCTAATTCCTCCTGTGCACCGAGCTGGGCAATGCGTCTCGTGTCGAAACGCTGTGCAGCGGCCAAGTCTTGAATTTCACTTTGCAGGCCGCTGCTAGACGAAGCCACAGGGTTCTCGTCGATTGCGGCGCGTTCGATTTCCTGCAAAACGTGCTTCTGATTCATACGTTGCCTGCCAAGCGTCTCTCCCACCCACGGCCCAAACGAAGGCGTAGGACCGTGCTTCGGTTGATGCACCTCATAGGCGGGAAGAACACCACTTGGATGGCTCATTACTTCATCCGCAAACCCGAGCACGCAATGCAAGCGATCCCTACGCATGCGCCGGGTTTGCCTGCGTCGATGAAACATTGCTGCGAGGTCTCGGCAACTCTCACGCTCATTGAGGAGTTTTTCGATCCTCTCTTCATGGGTATCCGCGTCCGACAATTCCGATCGAGTAAAGTAGGAACGATCGACTTCGCTGGAGGGCGGCCCATTGTCGGACAACTCGGCGACGTGCCGCTGCAGTCCGTCCAGAGCACTCACCACCTCGGAAACTCCGTAATATGAATTGGCCCGACGCTGAGAATTGCGCGCGTCGACACGCGCGAGGTCATCCGCCAATACCTCGTGTTTCTCGTCCACACGGGCCTGCGCCCGATCTGGAGACACCGACTCGACTTTGCCGTTTCTCACTTCCACGAATTCGGAAAGCAACATCGCGACACGCCGGCGCCCGGCATCGATTTTCGCATCGGAACGAAGGGGCGTGGGAGCATTCCACCTCTCATACAAGTCCTTCGCCTGGACGTTAAAAGAATGACGAAGGGCCGCCTGGTTGTTACGCCGCCCCGTGGCATCTTCGCTGGTTGCCTGGTAGGACGGCGAGACACTGATTCGCTGACCGGAATAGGTATACGGGTGGAGCAAAAAATGGGCATGTGGGTGCGCCGTGTCGTTGTGAAAACCACCCAAATAGGTAAACGGATCGTCGCCGTAGTAGAGGCGTCGGAAACATTCCAACGAGCCACTTGCTGCCAAGAGTAGTTCATCGCCGACGAGTGCGTCGTTCGCTTCCGCGAGAGCATTCACGACGGGCGGCAATGCGAAGACAAGATGGAACGCCTTCTCTTTGCGGGCCGCCATTGACGCTAGCCACCAGCGTGTGAGTGCAGGGGGGCCTTCGTTTTTCAGTGCCGTCCGAACATCCACCAGATGGGCAGCATACCCGAACAGCTTTACGCTATCTTGATCCGGACCTCGCGGGCTGGTCCGCGGCAGGTATTCTTCGAGCAACCGTTTCAGGTGGCGCTCAGAGTTGATTGGGCGTGCTTTGCGCAGCACCCCGTATCGTTGAATGGGGGGAGGCATTTAGGCAGAGTGAGACTTAGAACCTCTCACCATGCGCAGTACGAGCGAACACTCTGAGGTGACACTTTCGACCGCTTGCAGGACAGAGAGAGTTTGTTGTTGAACCCGGAGATCCTGCGTCAGGTGGACCAGCACAGATTCATGGAGGCGACCACATTTTTCGATCTTGTCAGTTGCGGCGATGGAGCCCAGCACCAACAACGCTTCGCGCAACAATTCAGGAGGTTGCATGTCGAAGTCAGCCATCAAAGCGGCAAATGTTCCGTCGAATTGCATCGCTTCGACATCGGAGAGGAGGGACGAAATTAGAGAATTCATTTCGATTCGAGGGCAGCGATTTTCTTCTGCATTGAGGCGATCGTAAAATCCAGTGTCTCCACTGGTAGTTCCAGTTTTTCATGCTCGGTTTCAATCAACTCGGTGACGAGAATCGACAACTGCCGCACCGCGTTTTCGAGTGCGAGAAGTTGCTCAATTGTAGCGTTTCGCTTCCGGGCACGATCCACCGCGAGAGACTGAGAGGTAGTGCGCAGCGCATACAAAACCGTCTCCGCGTAACTGCTAAAGCCGCGGCGGTCGCGTACTTGCCGAACGAGGGCTTTCATTTCAGGCGTCAATCGAATGCGCCCGTGGTCGGTTCGCTCATCCATGAAAGGAATTATATCCGCGCCGCGCAAAACCCGGCAAAAACCGAACCATTTTGCCCGTTATTTAGCATAGCGATGGGGGGTACGCACGCGACAAAATAGGGCCGCCACGGTGTGAGTGAGGATAATGGAATGCCAAAAGTGCCCGGGACACGGTCGCAGTGGGGGTACGGACGGGAGAAGTTTCAATAATTCCTGAAACCCGCGAACCTCTGGGGGGTACGGCGACGACAAAAACGCGGGTAAGCGGGGAATCGGGGGGGTACCGGTCGGAAAAACCGGCATTACAACCTGAAATGTGGGGGTACAGAAGTGAGGAAAGCCAAAAAAACAAAATCCTATGTTCCAAGGCGCCTCCAGGGGCCGTGCGAACGACGGGATAGAAACCGGCAAACATCATCGAGAATTGGCATCCCTTGCATGGCTTCCGGTTAAAGTAGATACGAGTATGGAAACACACCAAGAAAACGATCTCCAGACCGCACTCCACCGCCGTGTCATGACAAAAATGCAAACCAGCGGTGGTCAGAAGAATCAACAGACGGCGGAACTGCTGGGACCCGTGGTGACGCAGCGGGTAATGGCGCGGCTGGACGCTATCATCGACGAAGAAACGACACCGAAACGCTTGACGGACGCCTTTGGAGAAATGATGGGCGTGCGGCAAAGCGCGCGCCCGAAGCGGCGAAAGAAATCAAGCAACGCAGCCAAAGCGGTCGGATAAACCCGGCGACCCGACCACGTAATGAAAGCAGCGGCCGTCCTCAGGGGGACGGCCGCTTTTTCTGTCTCTCTGCCTCACCCTCTCTGCCTCACCCACTACATTCAAAAGAGAAAGGCGCCTCGCCCGCTAAGCAGACGAGACGCCAGGGTCACCACACCCCAAACGAAATTAGGCGGCGCGCATACGAGTGGAGCGTTGCGCGGCAGGCGCGTAAAGAAGTCGCGCGGCTTCGGGAATCGGCATGGATTCGAGGCGATGGAACGACAGGTTGTTGTTGGTGTTACCGGTGTAGTCGTGACGTCCGTAGCACCTGCGGAAGAGAATACTGCGCTCATGGACTTGGATGTAGATATTCTCACCGTGCAGGGTGATCTCCCCTGGGACGGCGGGCCCGCCTTTGTTGGACCGGATTTCGTAGCTGGTCTTGGGAAGGCCAAGGTGGCGGGCGATCTGGCGCAGGAACGTGCTGCCCATACGGTGAAACCTGCGCTTGTCACTGTGCGCATCGCGCGCGGCCCCGATGAGGTCGGGAATGATCGAGTTGCTCATGCGTAGAGATACAAGAAAGCCCGCCGACGAAGGCGGGCCATTGGTGGCGGTTTAGGCGTAGGTGGAGAAGCCTTTCGGATTGCCATCCCATTTAGAGCAACAACCATGTGGCATGTTGACGGAGTTACCGGATGCACGGCGCGTCTGCACATCGTCGGACTTGTAGACTCCGAGCAGAGGGGTGCAGGTGCCGGACATATCCCCATCATACTCCTTCTGAGTTTCGACGGCGCGCAGTCGGACCGTGCACTTGGTGGTGCTGACGACCTCGTAGAAGTCGATGTTCGTCTGCTCGTATCCCCAGGAGTTGTAGACGATGTCGCCCACCTTTAAGGTGTGGCCACCGCTGCGGCGCTGCTGCTTCTCGGCGGCGACCTTACGAGCCGCATCAATCACCTTGGCCAGGTGTTGGTCACGCTCCTCGATGGAGCGGAATGCGAGGTGCTGGGTCGGGCGGCTCTTCTTGCCTTGCCAGATTAGGGCGCAAGGGCGACCGCGGTCGTCGTCATATTCGACCCAGGTCAGAGTCGAAGAAGATTTGCGCGTAGCGTTCGCGCGGGTGGCGAGGGAACTCTGAATGCGTTCGTCCTGAGTGGTGGGCATTTTCAGAGATACAAAAGCAGCCGGTGGACTGTCGTCCAATGGTTCGCTCTCCGAGGAAAAGCGCGTAGCGCCGCGTGCCCGCTATACCGGATAGAAAGCACAAGCCCGCCGCGGGTGGCGGGCCGGGCGTGTACACACGTGCTAAACTTCCGCGTCGATAGTCACCTGGTAGAGGGTGATGCGATATGGTTCTTCATCGGCGTCGTCGGTGAAGAATGAGTATTCGCCGGTACGCTTGAGCTGGTCCACAACCTGGTCCTTCGGATGGCCATCCTGCTGCCACCAATCACTTTTGCGGTCGACGAACTCCAGCGCGCGCTGCTCGGACGAAAAAAGTGCTGGCGTGCGCGCCCATTCATTGCGCTCGTCGAACTGGACGCACCAGACTGTGCGGGGGTTGCATTCGGAATCACTCATCACCTGCAGATACAGAGAGGAAAAAGCGCCGTCCGAGAGGCGGGCGGCGCATGGCGAGCATTGAAAGCTGCAGGGTTAGAGACGCACGTCAAGCGGCATGAATCCGACGTGCATCCACTCTTTGTGGCAGAAGGTCGGGCGCCCACCTTCGGTCGAGCGCTGGACGTTCCAAGCGCCGTAGGTGGGGATGGGTTGGAGCCCATCGCACGCCTGCACGGTGCCCGCCTTGAGCCACGTGGCGGCGAGCGGGACGGGAAAAACGCCGAAGACGGCATGCGCCGAATAGCCGGCCCGAGCGAGGGCGACCAGGTCCTGCCAGACCAGCTGGACCTGCTCGGTTGAGTTGATCGGGATTGCGCCAAGGCGCATCCCCTCCTCGATAGCGACGAGGGTGTAGCCGCGGGCCTCGATCTCGGCTACCTGTGCGGCGGTTGGTTGATGTCGCGAGAACCAGAGTGCGTTCATGCAATGAGATACAAATGGGAGGAGGGCGCCATACAACTACGACGCAGTTTTCGATCACCTCCTGTGAAACTCCGAGCGAGGAAACCGCACAGACTCATGCGATGAAAACCGATTGATAGCCGGAGCGATGTGCCCAGGTAGCAATTTCGCGCATGCGTTCAAAGTATTTGTCTATGACCATAGCGGAACCGGGGGGAAGCCGCATTTCACCATGGAAGCCACGGACAATGGCTATGTCGCCCTCGTCGTTTATCTGGATTCGATCTAGCCGGGACAAGACACGCTCAACAGGGGCTGGATGGTTCTCTAACATACTCAGACCAAGAAGGGTCTTCAGGATGTCGGCCCATCCATCGTGCAGGCGCATAGACGGCGCGTAGTGGCTAGGAGAGGCGTTGTTGCTGAGTATGCGGAAAAGAATTCGACGTCCGGGTTGGCGCGACGAGGCCGTATCGGTAAGCTTGGCCGTCAACCCGAGCCGCGTAAGCTTCTCGATTACACTGCTCGCAGCTTGTTCCCAACCAGGGACGGGGTAGTAGGCAATCCTACCGACAGCCAAGTAGGAAGGGTCCTCGGGAAAAAAGCAGTCGTCGATTGTCGCAAATTCCTCGTCAAGGTATGCGCAGATGGAGCACAAATTGCGGTGGGCGGGGGGCCTGTAGTGGCTTATGCGGACTTTCTGAAGCATCATCCGGAGATACCGGACAATGCGTGGTCCCCCAAGTGTTTACTTTTGGGTAGCAACTCCGATGGCCGGGAGATTCCCTCCGGGCGGCAAGGTGGAGTCTAGTGGAGCTGCACCTTCCGTAATGCCGGATGCTCCCAGACGAGGGCGTTGTCTTTGGTGGTGCGAATGCGCAGGATACTATCGGTCAGGATAGCCCCTCCACTCGACGAAAGCTTGGAGCGCACGAGGAGCGGCACGCGCTGCGGGCCCTTGGAGCGGCTCACGTATCCCTTGTCGCAATCCCCCCAAAGCCGCCCGGTATTGGAGTCGCCAAGATCAATCGCGATGCGCACGTCGTTGCGGCGGGCCCACTCGAGGTGACGCTTCACGTCTGGGTGGGTGCCGGGCATAAAATAGGTTACCTGACTGGCAGGGTGCTGGGCGAACGCTTCGGCCAGACGACCGTGCTCGTGGAATAGATCAATGCTTTCCGGGGCACTTTCAACGTTCGTGCCGATGAGGGCGGCCATCTGCTGGGCATCCCGAAGGCAGGAGTCAAAACCCCTGCAGGAGACAAAGTCTCCGCGGGTAATGACGTAGAGCCGTTGCTCGTGGTTGAGGCTGATGGCGGGAGAGGTGTTGGTGGTGACGGGCATGACTACAGATACAAACACGCGCCGCAGCAAATGGGGGGCGAGCCCGTGCGTGGCCAGCCCCACGAAAGCAGGCTCCCACTGGTAGCGGAACCTGCAGCGTGGGCGAGCAGTGTCTAGGCCCGGACTTCCTTGGCGGCAATCGCGGGGTCTTGGACCATGAGCCGCGCGTGCGGGTTAATCTGATGGCCGTCGGCACATACGCGGAAGGTGTCAAAATCCTTCGACGTCGCCATGCGCCACGCACTCACCATCGAAAGCTCGTACGGGCCATCGCGCCAGTTGCGCCCACCCCGGATGAGACTAGCGCCCAACACGCCTACCTGGGTGGGGCGATCCGGACGGACATAGCCGAGGGTGTTTTCGTCGGTCACGATGTAGATGCTTTCTTCCATAGTTGAAGATACAGGCCCGGCCCTCAGTCTTTTGCGTAGGTCGAACGCACCCCGCGGGTACACGGTGCCGCGTACCAGTGAGGAGGTGCTTCAGGTCCCGCCGAGGCGGGTGGCTGGGGCCATAGTGACAGAAACGGAGGATAACGCAGCGAAAAATCTCGCGCTAAGCGAGTGGCGCGGCTTGAATAGGTGCAGATGGCAAACTCATCTAAATCGCTGGAAGCTCAAGCCGACTGGGAGCAAGCCTTGGCAACTCTCACCGCATCGGCGCAACGCGCGGAGCGTCAGCGGACGGCCTTGGAAAATCCGGAAACGGTAGCCGCCATCAACCGCTTCATCAATGTGGCCCAAAAAGGCTCAGGACCCGGCGCGAGTGGCGGCGAGCTCCGGGCATACCGCTTGGCCGAACTGCTTCGGGGAGCGATCGAAGAATGCCCGGGCACCGATGATACTGTCATTGAAGGTGCCTGTGCGCTATTGAGAAGCGCCGCTTTAGGAGGCGACGAATATCAGAACGCGCGGGCTCTTCTGGCCCGCGTACCAACGGCGTCCTAGGCGAGAAAATCGTTGCCGTAGCCGGAGGTGGCAATTTCGGCGCGGGTCCGAATCACCGGAGTGATGCGGCCGCGTTCTTTGAACTTGGTGCGCTGAGTCGCGCCGGGGACCTGAAACCAACGAACGAGACGGCCTTCAACGGTGCCTTCGTGGATCATAGTCCACGTGTCGGGCGAGCCGTGAAGGTCCCAGCCTTCTTCGGCGGCTTCGCGGGCCAGGGCCAGGACGTCGGTTTCGCCCGGGTCCACTTTCCCTCCGGGGAGGCCGATGCGGCCGCGTTCGCCACGGTCGGCGGCCCGGGTCGTGGCGGCGATGCCACCCGGGACCTCAGCAACGGCGAAGACTGCGAATGCGTTATCCATGCCTACAGATACAGAGGAGGGGTGGGAAATAAGGCACGCACACTCGGCCGAAGTGCCCAATGCGCGTGCTATTTGATGATCGATAGAAAATGGATTTGCTCAAAGTGCTTCCGGCGCCCCTGAACGTCCCGCAAGCCGGTTGTCCAAAGCCTCCCGGAATGCCGCGAAACGCCGGTCTCGCACCTCTTGCGTTACGGTGCGACGGGCAGGACGCACCGCATCGAATGCCACGCGAGCTGCTTCCATCGCGGCCAATGCAGCCTCTCGCTCGGCCGCTGCCTCGAGCGTCTGGGCCCTTAACCTAGCGGCGAAAGCTCGATGAACCGCCTGCCGATAGGCCAACGCGGCTTCCGCTACTTCCTGAGTCGGACGCGGCCCACCGAACTTGACCCGCCGATAGGCCTTATCAAAGGCCGCCGGCCAGTCACCGGCACCCGCCGGCGCGTTGGCCAAGGACCGCGCCGCGATATCCTCGGCCAAAAACATATAATCCCGCTCGCTCATGCTTGGAGATACAGAGCGAAGGCGCGCTAACCAGAAGCGCTTTTTCGCACCCTTTCCAATGTCTCCGAGCGTCAAACAGCCAAGCGGGAAGCGCAGGAATCATGGCAGTAAAGTGCTGTCCATTAAGGTCGATGCGCGATGCGCGATCCACCAAGTCGCATCGGTATGCGCCAATAGGTGAGTCCTCCAACCCTTCCGCAACATGCCTGCCACCGTTTCTAAATCCATCGCCTCGGGCGGCCTGTCGGTTGGCAGCCCCATAAGCTGAAGCAGCCGATCCTGACCCAGTGGTTGCAGCACCCGCACAACCAATGGGTCCTCCAGCGCCACGAGTTCGTCGAGTCGCGCCTGGCGCAAAGCCAAGGCCCACGTAACCTGCTTAGAGGTTCCAACCAAAGGCGGCAGGCCTTCGTGGTCTGCCGCATCTTTTGCCCTTTGGATTTCCGCTCTGCGGGCACAGTCCGCACACGGCTGGTTCCTCAACCGTTCGGCGAGGCGGTCGCGCTCGGCGAGTTTTCCGAACAGGTTGTGGACCTTGGTGCACCCGCAGCTATGGGTGATGGTGACTTTTCCCATTACAGTCCGTGGTAGGAGGTTGGGACTTCGCCGAATGGGTCTTCAAGGAAATCGGCGAGCGTTTGAGAATCGCGCAGTTCCAGAAAAATCTCGTTCGCGACGATGGTCAAGGCGACGCCCGTGCGAAATGGGTCGGCGCGGTTGTCGCGCCGCACAGCGATTTCCCCACAGAGCGTTCGGGAACCACCTGCCGAGCGAAGGCCCGCCGCGAGTTCCGAACGTAGGGCAGGGCCAAGGATGGCACCCGAGCCGCCTCGGGTGGAGTAGGGGGACGTGATGCCCACTACAATTTGAACGGATCCCTGGGTGGAGATGCCCACCACATGAAGCGTGGCCTCCCCATCCGAAAACACCGCCGCTCCGAAACCTTTTGAAAATTGACGCATATGCCCGAGATACAGAATCCCCCCGCGCCCAACAAAGGCCGCCACATGCCCATTGGAGGCCTGACGGTGATGCACTCGATCCCGGCGGCCATATAGTCGCGGTCGCGAGCCAAGGCAGCGGAAGCGTCAACCCTGCTTCTCCTTGCAGTAGTGCTGGTAGGAGGAATCCAGCAAAGCGAAGAAATTGAGGTTCACCGCATCCGCGAGGTGACGGAGGTCCGTTAGAAGGTCACGGAGAGCGGACTCTGGGTCGTTCTCTGCGTCGGGGCCGGCATAAGCCTCAACGGCCATTTTTGCCCGCGTCGTCGCGCATTGGGGCACGTCGGTCGGGTCGGGCGCGTTGGCGAGATCGATCGCCGAAAACAGCGATGAAGCTGCATCGGCAGGGGAGGTGGTGATAGATACCATGCGGGGAGATACAGACACAAAAAAAGCCCGCGGCCTCCCAACGGCCGCGGGCTACGGAACACCCTGTCCTTTAGTTTGCCACCACGATAAAGGGGAAGTGAAACCCCAAAAGGAGAAATTCGATGGCAAAAGTCACCACCACCGCCAATGCCACGGGCAGTGGGATCCAAAAGCGGTCTTCAAACCGCAGGCGGATCCCCCGCCAGAACGTAACGAAATGCTGCTCCATGGTAGCAGATACACCTGGCCTCGAGATGCCGAGACGCTACTATTGCACCCGAGGAAACGCGTGGTGCTCTACGCCATCGAGCAGACGGCCAGCGGCGTGCTTGCCCGCGCGGAGAAGACGTGGAGGCACGTCCAGGCCGTCAAAGTAGGGCGCAGTCGCTTCTGGCTGCGGTGCCCACTCTCCCCATTGCTTGAAATGGAAGGCGACACCAGTCGCGGCGCATTGGTCGCGGAGACTGCGCGCCCAGTCTGGTTGCATGGGGCGCGCGCAATGTCCACTCTCACCGCCCACAATCACCCAGTCGATTCGCGGCCACACCGGTCGGTATCCGTCGATGGCGTGGGACATGTGCCCCGTCAGCGCGTCGATGATCGTTCGCCCGCCCGAGTGGATCCATGACACGTGCCGCAGGTTTAAGGCTCCCAGTAGCGGCTCGCAGCTCAATCCGTGCACAACCGCCGGGATCTCGAGCAACGCTGGGATCCTCTCTTCGGCGCGCGGCTGATCTTCGACCGACGTCATCGCCCAGACATTTGGAGGGCGGAAGCTGGTCGGCCCGCCCATCTCTCCCAGCCAGTTAGCAAGGAAGGCATACATCCCCGGACGTTGCGCATCGAGGGGGTCGTGTTTAGCCTGCCAGTGCAGTGCCTGCTCCAGACGCTCTCGCCATAAACCGGGCCGCTTGGTCAGCAACAGGAAGTCCAGGTGGCGGTTCGAATACACCACATGCAGCAGGTCGAGCAACCACTCAAGAGACACCTCCGGATCCAGCCAATCCGACAGAGAAGACACAAAGACGCGGGGACGTTCCGGGGCAGGTTCGTCAAAGGCGTCGCCGTGCGCTTCGGCCCACGCCAGCCGCTCTTCCCACGCTTGGCGGAGCGCTTGCGCCTCGTGGTTCCACTTTCGGACCTTGCCCCAGGTTTTAGGTGATGTGCGGCGCCGAGGCGCTCCGGGCCCCCAGTTCGACGCAGTCCCTCGGTTGAAGCGAGCATTGCGCGTTTCGGCGTAACAGTGGGCGCAGCCGGGACTCACTTTCGTGCATCCCTCCCACCCGTTAAAGGTGTGATGGCACCACGTGATGGCGGTGTTCTCCATGGCTATACCCTCCCCGTGGATTGTTCGGCTTCCTGAGCCATACCAACGACTGCTTGCAGTGCTTGCTGGAGCGCCTCGTCGGTCAGCATGTGGTCAGAGATGTGACACAGGTGATGCGCCACCGAATCGGCGTGACGGACACGGAACCGGACCATCCAGCCGGTGAGTCCACGCTCTCGAAGCGCCACACGCACTTCCTCGGGTTGGGAACCCCGAATCCCGAAGTGCGCGGCGACTTCGACGATGTCGACCTCGGCATGGTCGGTCACCGCCAACGCAATCACATGGTGGATCCAGTCAATCTGGATCCGGTGGGCCACTTGAAATTCTAGTAGCGTCATGGCTCTAGATACAACAGTGCGGGTCAGATAGAGTTAGCATAGGAGATGCGTGTGTACCTGACCTGACAAGGTGATCCGCCCATCTGGAGCATCGATATACATCGCGGCCCACGTCAGGTCCCCGTAGTCAACGGAAGCGAGGATCTGTACCCGGTATCCGTCAGGATCCTTGGGGCGACGCAGCGTAACCCACGCAGTCGAGTCTTCGGCAGCCTTGACGGCCAGGACTTCTCCGCGTTCCGCGAAGTAAGCGCGCACGGTTTCAATGAAATCGGCGGAGAAATCGGCGGTGTGGGATTCCATATCAGCAGATACGGCCGCCCGCGCTGTGGATTCTATACTAAGGGGGCTCACAGTTTTCGCGAGCCTTTGATCCGCGCCTGGCGCCGCGCCGCCAAGTCAATGATTCGGGCCATAACCTGGTCCCGGAGCTCCTCAGATATGAACGCCTTCCGAGAAGGCTTGATAGCCTCCGCGTTCCAGATGGCCACGCACGGTCGCATCTCACCCGCAACCTCCGCATCG